>Ga0123355_10005751_pt1 | contig 18224 bp, 16 predicted proteins | sample TergutEmb28metaG_3_FD_89872 | JGI IMG/M metagenome (GOLD analysis project Ga0123355, IMG submission 89872) | Embiratermes neotenicus P1 segment gut microbial communities from Petit-Saut dam, French Guiana - Emb289 P1 | ecosystem: Host-associated > Arthropoda: Insects > Digestive system > Gut ... | reverse complement strand
TCCCAACAGCATATTTCTACACAACATGACATGCTGCCACAACACCCTGTTTACAAAAACGAATTAGATAGTGAATGTTATAAAATAACTTTAGCAAGGAAAAACATAGTTCCCTGATGATGATCTAAAAAGATCGAAACATGTCGGAGTGTTTTAAAATGTTTTTAATTGTTTTATGTGGAATTTATATAAGTGCAAGTGTTGGTTAATAATTGAAGTGATTCTACAAAATGCACGGCGCAACAATAAGATTTATACGTATTCGTAACTTTGTACCACTGACAAGACCTGGAAGTTCCGACGCAGGACAGACTCACTTCCTACGCAGACGACGCTACCAGACAACACGACCCTATCACGAATATAATAATATCAGGTCACAAGCCCCAAGCGAGAATCGACACACGGCAGAATGGCTGAATGTCCGTCAGCTTTCAAGTGACTATCGTCAGAGGAGTTCATGTTTCTGCTATCATTATGCTATTGATCAAAGGGAAATAAAACATATACAAACGTAGTCGTGACGGAAATTTGAGACATTAAGGAAAAAGGTTTGGGAGGCTGAATCTGCCTCCGTCTTCAAGTTGAAAGGGTAAAGAGATTAATATAGTTGATAGACCCATTAGAAAGAATCAGTCTCAGTCTCTGGAGACGAACACACATGGATAGTGAATTCAGTGAAAAACAATTGGAAATTCGGATATTCTTACACATCTTTGAAATCGTCAAATTTAATTCCCTGCTAAACATCAATAAAAGTAATCAAATATAATGATAAAATACAAAGAGGCATACTAAAAATGGAAAGAATAATTGAATATTTCAGTACAACAAATCTTGGCTATGTAACAATAACGGTTGGAAAGATGTAAATTCTTCCACAAGCTTCATTAAGTCCGTCTATTGGTTTAAAAATTAGCAGCTCGGAAGAGACACACAAAACTTATCACATGTATCACGTATGTTTCTACCTCGTTAGACATGATATTACTTACAAACGATCAATCGTGTGACGTGCATGGAAAATGTTAAAATGCTTTCTTCCTGCAAAACGCAGTCTTTGACTTATCACAGGGGAGACATAACAAAAATGTAAGGTCAATGTTTGTAGTTGTATAAGAAAAGTTGTACAAGGGTCCTGTCTACTTAGTGACTTTGCCTTCACGTAGTACAGCACCGGATAAGAAGTGGTAGGATGATTATCGTAAACCATATACTCGTAAATTCGGAAAAAATGTCGCTTCATTTGTTAATGTCCTTAGATTAAACTGTAACTCTAATCTAATAAATCAAAATCCAATACAGAACGAAATATAAGACACCTCTTACTAGAAAACGTTTAGCAACAACTGTAAACTGTCGTATGTAATCTTAACTACAAGAATGACTAAACCCATTTGAAGCTTTAACTTACACAGACACTTAGAGGAATGTACGTAAACTGCAATTTGTACAGGAGGAGCTAAGAAGAATCTCTATTCGAAACGGAATTCAGGGGTATCTGGAGTGAATATTAGGTATTGTAGCTCTCTGACAAGCATGTACAACTCCGGCATCGCCACCACAGCGAACTTGAGGAGCTTGTCAAATCCAACCTGATAAAAATAACAATTTTTCTAAGTTACAGTCTATTAGGTGACAACCACCTACCAAAATACATGGTGTCCAGAAGACAGTAATTTCAGGAATATGAAAATTTTCCGCCATTAAAAATTCAAACCATGTTTGGGAAAGGAGAGAACCGCCTGTTATCAGACGACCCAAATGACACAAGTGTTGGCTGTGTGGCCTGAGTACTTTGTTTCAAGCAGCACACAAATTCTTGTGGGAGTGGAAAACTAGAAACACACTTTCACGATTTCTTAAACCCAGCACTTTGAGATGAATGGTCGGCTTCACACTCTACCTCCTTTGTAACGAGTCTGATGAATCTTAAGATCATTTCCTCGAAGTGATGTGCAAAAGAAGCCTTCCTGACCAGACTTAGAATTACCTTGAATAAAACTTCATTTACTCGGCCTTTGCTGCCCTCAGTCTTCATATCTGGCACAGTTAGCTCGACATTCTAGAAGTCATCGGCTTGATAAATCTGGCATTGCATTTGGAAAAAAGTAAGCTAGAGAAGGAGACAACTTATAAAACGAAGATTTAGTGCAAATGTGCTTATAATGTTGCTTCTTTTTGTTGTACTATTTTGCAGAACATGAAACAGCCCGCCGCAAAAACGTGTAATAGAACTACATTCTCCATTTGACCACGTCTCACACATAGTTCACAGGTTTCTATGACATTAGTCTTCCCCTCGTTCTCTCAGAGTAACAACGGTGTACTTAGTAAAGAGACTGTTATGCTAGTTTAATCCCAAAAGGAATTTTGTATATACAGTACTGTGATTTCAGAGCGTTGAGGAAGGCAGGCTTCCAGTGGAACATGACAGGGGCGTCGTCGTCAATGTGTCGCAAAGCGCGCGTGCAGTTCGGGCTGGTGCGACGCCAAACCAAACTGTGTCGCACCGCAACACAGGCCATGCCGCACATCGTGAAGGCTGCCGCACAGGCAGTTGCCACTTGTCAGACTGTGTTCGCGGACCGCAGGTGGAACTGCTCCTCCATTGAGACTGCTCCCAGTTTCACTCCCGATATCACGACAGGTACAGTAACTTCCACCACAAATGCAGCCTTCATTACGAAAGAAAACTTCCTCTCCAAGCACAACTTATGTACAGACATCTTCCTCTCTCGAGACAGATTTTCAAATAAAATGGCCTTCCCCTGTGAATACAACATTCACAACGAGAGGTGAGTCCGTCTGAATACTTCTGACGACAGGTGAGATCGGAGACGTTATGGCTGTGAGAAAATTTCGGTTTAGACACCGAACCGCATACCTGGAAATTTACGTGACAGCAACGCAAAAAAAAAATTCTTATTGTAGTACGAAAATTTATGAATTTGTAATTGAAATGCGCCGCTGCAACTAGAAATGCCAAATGTCTACAGGGTTACAAAAGTTTATATTAATGGATCATTCGGTGCAGAATTTTTGCCTTCCAGGTTGCTATCTAAAAATGTAAAGATCAAGATATATAGAACTATAATTTTGCCTGTTGTTTTGTATGGGTGTGAAACTTGGTCGCTGACATTGAGGAAGGAAAGGAAGCTGAAGGTGTTTGAGAACATGACGTTGAGGAGAATATTTTGACCGAGGAGGGACGAGGTAACGGGGGAAAGGAGGAGATTGCATAACGAGGAGCTAAATGATTTGTACTCCTCACCCAATATTGTGCGGGTGATAAAATCGAGAATAATGAGATGGACTGGGCATGTGACGCGTATGGGTGAGGAGAGGGGGGTGTATAGGGTTTTGGTGGGGAAACCGGAGGGAAAGAGACCACTGGGGAGACGTAGGCGTAGATGGGCGGATAATATTAGGATGGATCTCCAGGAGGTGGGATGTGGGTATATGGACTCGATTGGGCTGGCCCAGGATAGAGACATTTGGCGGACGCTTGTGAGTGCGGTAATGAACCTTCGGGTTCCGTGAAATTCGGGGAATTTCTTGACTAGCTGCAAGCCAGTTAGCTTCCCAAGAAGGACTCTGCACCATGGAGTAAGTAAGAGAAGAGACTACAAAGGTTTGGCCATGGAGAAAGCAGTCGTCAGAACACGAGTACTGATAAAGGCAGTAGAAAGGAAGGACACACAAAGAACTACTTCAACCAGGCAGAGATGAAAGATCTGGCAAGAAACCGAAAAGGAATAATTGTGGGAGGATGAAATGGTCTGGAATTTTTTTCGTACATCGGGCCGTACAAAAAGAAAAATGTATTAGAAGCAAAAGCAAAACAACTATGTTATCTACATAATTCACACACCAACAAATGCACTATTTATTAACTTGGTTAAAAGTTTTAAATTTACATTAAAATACACAATCATGTCGCTCCTACATGTTTCGGTTTTTAATGACCATCATCCGGGAGCTGTATCTGTACCTAACTAAAGTTATATTTATGTCAAAACAATCTGTAAAAGTACGTCTTTATATGTACTAGGTGATGTGGCAGCATGTCGTAGTGCGGCATGTGTGTGTTGTGTGCAGCTCATTCTGCACTGCACACAACACACATGCCGCTCTACGACATGTTGGCACATCATCTAACATATATAAAGACCAATTTTACCGAGTGTTTTAACATAAATATAACTTTAGTTAGGTACAGATAAAGCTCCCGGATGATGGTCATTAAAGACCGAAATATGTAGGAGCGACATGATTTTGTATTTTGATGTAAATTGAAAACTTTTAACCAAGTTAATAAATAGTGCATTTGTTGGGGAGTGAACTACGTAGATTTCAAAAGGCACGGTGCAGGGATAAAAACTATATTATCACTCAAGAAAATATGTTATGATGGACGCGGTGAAGAAGTTAGCATTCAAGCTTCGTGTTCTAAAGGTAATTCCTTTAAATATGGACCAGAATTTCGGCTACCCAGACTGAGGGTTTCTTATGGTTTTCTGCAGTGTCTCCAGCTGAGTAACAGGATAGTAAGCCTTATCTTAAGTTAGGCAAATATCCTTTTCCTTCCACAGCCTTTTAAAATCATTTCTTACTAATCATCCTCTCATTATACATTCTGAAATACTGACGTCTTTGGTGATACCAACAATCAATTAGTCAATAAATAGTAAAAACAATAAACAGATAACACTGCTTCCTGATACAATGTTGTGCTGCTCTTCTACAGGCACCCGAGAACAGGCTTACGTTTACGCTCTGAGTTCGGCAGCAGTGGCGTATACAATAGCGCGAGCGTGTTCGGCCGGTACGCTGTTTCATTGCTCTTGCGCCTCTCCGCCCCGGGATCCACCCAACGGGAACTTCAAGTGGGGCGGTTGCGGAGACAATGTAAGGTGGGGCTCCCAGTTTGGGAAACAGTTCACGGACTCTGCGGAGAAAAGGGGCGCTCGAACGGAACCAAGGTAACGCGAAATATGGCATCAGCCATGTTTGACATGAGTGCCAAGATAACAAATACTAGTTAGCTATTAACTAATTTGGTTTACTATTGAATACAGAAATTCATAAATGTAAGAAAATGTATTTAATTACCTCGAAAACTAAAACATTTAATAATTTTTGTCCGAGGTTAAACGGCATTCGAATGGCAAAACAATTTTCCGCAACATTTCCTGACATCAAATTCCAGAACACCTTTTCCCTTGTTCTTGAGTCATTTTGTATATATGGAAGGAGAAATGGAGTTCGCAAACGAGACTAAAAGCAAAGAATGGGACCTCTTAGGTAATTTAGTAGAAGTAAATTTACGAAACAAGTTCATAAGTGAAAGAAATAAAGGTAAGCTCTGGAAAATGAGAATAGGGTAAAAACTGTAAAGCGGCTTTACTTTAACTGGAAAAAGCTAATGCCTATGATGCATGATACTTCACTATTAAAATTGGCACACTGATAGGTTGCAAGCCAAAAGAACGGAGAGACACAGAAAGAGCCTTAAAATTAAAAATATGTGAACGGCTTCGCAGCTAATTCAATTCTTGGGAAAGAGGAGAATAAGATGATGATGATCATCATCATGATCAGCAGCAGCAGCAGCAACAGCAGCAGCAGCAGCAGCAACAGCAACAGCAGCAACAGCAGCAGCAGCAGCAGTAGCAGCAGCAGCAACAGCAGCAGCAGCAACAGTAGCAGCAGCAGAAGCAAGATGAAGAGAAGGAGAAACTAAAAGCGCTTCTTAAAAACTTCTGCCATTACTGAGATAAAAATTTTATGTTGAGTTACCTGTTATTTACACCAACAGTTACTTTCCAGTTAACAACGCTTACTAATATGTCTGCCACATATATTGCACTCCATAAATACGTAATAAATTCTATTAAATTTGCGTATTTTACCCACTTTTTAATGGTTAACACGTGTCTCCGTTTGCATCAAGCAAAACTGGAATCTTTGAAGTTCCGATTTGTATATGAAATAAACTAATTTCCAAATCTCTGCCACATCGTTGGCTGACAGTTAAGCCTACTCATCATGGCAAGAAACGTCCTACCCTATGTTGAAACGAAGGTTCATTACCGTGTTCACAAAATTACTTCATTTAATCTTATCACGTAGAATTTGAATTCCAACCACTCCTTCGATACCTGCTTTCTCTAAGACCCATTTTAAGAATATTTTCGTCTCTACTCACAATGGTTTCCTCCCTTGATGACTTCCGACCAAACGTATTATGCACTTACTTTGCTTCGATGCGTACTAAATTCCCGCCCATCATGTTTTGATTTCATTTCCCTAATAATATTTGGCAAAGAATATAAATTAAGAAGCTCCTCATCCTTAACTTTTTCACCGTTTTCTTATTACTTTCCCCTTAACTCTGAACATCGACTCAATACTGTGTTTTCAATTCTCAATCTTTATTCTTCCTTCACAAGGAAAGACCAGTGCATTGCTTGAGTAGCGCTATATAATCCAGCCATCCCATGCTGCAGAACCGCTCCTCATCGCATGTCCGTGAATGCGCTAATCGCCATATCAGAAGGCCATCTCCTCCGTTCTCAACCTACGGACGGTCCATGTTGTGCTGACAATGAAGATACTAAACAGCGAATATTAATGGGACGATAATCGCATACTTAATAGCATATATCTCATCGACAGATATAATTCACGAAGCACAACAACTACAACGGAGCCAGGTCGAAGGAGATGGGGCAGAAGGAAGAGAAAGGGAAGTGTGGACGATGACAAGAGGCCACAATCATCACCATACTTCATAAAAAATCGCTTCAGATCCACCTTAGCAGCCGTCAACCTTCATAACAACAGGGCTGGCAGACGGGTGAGTAAATATCTAAAGAAACCCTAAGTTGTTTTTAAGGGATAAGTAATGGGTTTTTATAATTTCAATGTCCCATATTTTCAATTTTTTTAAAATTATGTGCTATGTCAAAAAATTACTCAGCACATGAAGGGAACCCGATAAATTTAGGTTTGAATTATAACTTTTTAACTGAATGACGATTGTTTGCTTCCTGCAATGTGGTCTGTCTATTATACTGGTGTGAACACACACATGGGAGTAGAACCCCCGTTCTCTGTATAGAAACTGTAAAACTCTGAGCGTCACTGTGACATCTGACCGCAAAAACCATGCCGCTCCTAATGGCACTACAATCTCACAGTGCGCAAATCGCATCTGAATTCTGAAGACGCATTGTTCTGGTGTATGAAAGGGAGACATCACGTTATTCTCTGTTCCATGAAATTCATTTCTATGTATGCAATAAGCAGCCAGAGTTCTAGCCTATCAAACCGACAAATATCTGCTTTCATGTATTGGATACTGTGAAAAAGGCAGTGGGATTGCAACACATAGGTCCCGCTCAAAGACTAGTAATATTCATGATAATTGATTCACAATAGAGATCCATTCCATTTTAAAATTAGATTTATTTTTTTTTTGGATATCATCCCCTCCTCCCCCCCCCCTCCCTCCCGAGATAGTATTATCTTTTATCGTGGAAAATAAATTTCGATAAATTGAAAACAGGAATCGTATAGAGAAGAAATGTTTTGAAAATCAGTTTATATATCAGCAAATGTCAGTGGCATAGAAACACATTTTTTTTCTTCCAATCACTTTAACGCTGAACTTTACGTCCTCACTTGAATTACTAACATTAAATAGGCCTACGTCACTGCTATCAGTTTGAAGGCAGAACGCCACTGGTCTATTCTGTCACACTGTTACACTTCACTACAAATTTTGCCTGTTGTATTGTATGAATGTGAAGTTTAGTTTCTTACACTGTGGAAGGAACATAGGCTGAGGGTGTTCGACAAACAGGGTGCCTAAGACGGACGAGGTGACAGGAGAATCGAGAAGACTATATAATGAGGTGCTTGATGATGTGTACCCCACAACAACTATTATTTCTCTGATAAAATCAAGAACAATGAGACAGGCTGGACATGTAGCACGTATGATAGGCACGGGACACTTACAGAGGGTTTTGAGGTAAGACTTGAGGAAAACAGAACGCTTGGAAGACCTAGGAGTAGAGGGGAGAAAGAGAATAAAATGGATATTCAAGCAGTGAGATGGGGAGTCATGGACTGGACTGATGGGACTCAGGATAATGACAGGTGGCGGGCGCTTGTGAAAGCGGTAATGAAACTTCGGGTTCCGTAAAATGCGGGGATTTTTTGACTAGCTGAGGATGGGTTCGCTTCAGGGGAAGGACTCCGCTCCATGGAGCTGGTTAGTTAGTTACTCTTGGTCTTCAAATAATATTAGCTTGTTGCTTTGTTGTTCATGTGACTATAAAAAAAACAATAGAGAACCTCTGGATTCCAAGGCGAGGAATTTCGTGAGTAGCTGCAGAACTATCAGCTTCTAAATAAGGATTCTATGCCACGCATTTGGTTTATTAGTCAGTCAGTCATATGAGGCTAGTTAGAATTTAACGGTAACGAATCTTTGAACTACACAACAAACCAGGCAATTTCTTGGGCTGCTGAGAGATTCTAGGCTTTTAAAAATGTACTTCTGCTCCACGGAATTAGAGCGGGCCAAAGTTTAACGATGAGCTTGACAATCGCACCGTACACTGACAAAAAAAAAAACAACAAAGCATTCTTCCCGCAGGAATTAAATTAATTAAAACACACAAAAACAACGTTAATCCGAGTCCGGACAAAGTTCTACGAATATTTGGTCATTAAAATTTGTCAACCGGGCTCTTGTAAATGTAGTAATGAACAATCGGGTTCCCAAAAATGCGGGGAATTTCTTGACTAGCTGAAACCGGTTAGCTTCTCAAGAAGGAGTAAGTAAGTAAAATTGTCAACGATAAAGAGACACAACGTTGTTTGGGGCAACGTGCAATGAGGATTATCTGTAGGTCTTTAGTTACTTGGAAATTAATGGCAATTAAGCAGTATTACCTAAAAGACTGGATGTTGCTTGCGTAGCTAATCAGCTATCAACTTCCCAGAATAATCAAACGTATGGTACTTTGTAGTCTAAATACATTTCATTCACTTCACGAAATAGCTACATGTTTCGGCTATAGGGTATAGCTATCTTCAGGCTCGGAAATCGGACTGTTTTATAAGGTTGGATGTAAATATAAGGGTTAAGACTAGGAATACCTTCACTTCTTTCTAATTTATTTTATACAATAAGGAAGGTTGAAATTGAGGAAATGATATATAATGGTAGACCCAAGAGATTTTGTATTTCTACACTGGGTTGCTACATTTCGCTCTAGGTCGAGGGGTTGGGGTCTGCAATATTAGGGACTGCTGTCGAATGGCGATGCAAGCAAAGTTAAGCTCTTCAGGCACAGGAAAGAAAAACGTGCACAACAATCTGCAATATGCAAAGTGTAATTCAGTCTCATAAATTTATAAAAATGACCTTAGAAATCCAAATTTGTATAACATATTCGGGTTACGCGTTCCAAGGAACACACAAAACAACCGAATTAAAACACAAACTTGGCCAAGAAATTTGTACTTTCCAACACGTGACCACTTTACACACAGACATGATTTGTACCTCGGTCGTGTCCACAAGAAGTGCCTACATTTAATCCCCACTTTTAATATTTAAAAATCATCGTCAGTACATTGCAGTTGGTTCAGTCTTTCAAACATTATTCTATACTTTCCACAATTCTTATTCTTAGGGCTAATTACGTTATACATGTTTTGCAATTTTATACAACAATATCTGTAGAGGTTTTGAGATATCATGTCAAGCAACTGTAAATATTTCTATTTTATTCTTGTAGATAGTTTTATGATGGCTATAATCTATAGCCGAAACATGTAGCTGTTGTGTGCAGTAACGAAACATTTGTGTTTATACTGAAACATACTATACCTTTGATTGTACTGAGAACACAACGGGGATGAAGTACCTTAAAAGTCTCAAGAAGAACTGTGCTGTATGGAGTAACAGCATGTCTTACTTTGAGGCAGGCGGTGGAGTCCAGCTTGCTAACACAGTGCAAGTGCCACGGAGTTTCGGGTTCCTGCAACATCAAGACCTGCTGGCGCGCCCTTCCCTCACTCGCCGAGATCGGGGAGAGACTCAAGCGCAAATTTGCGGTGGCTACCGAAGTAATTAGCCGAAGAGTGGGCGCGGGCCGCAAGTTGCTTCCCGCTAGCTCAGCCATGGGATTATACAACGAGGACGATCTTATCTACGTGACTAAGTCTCCCGATTACTGCCTCAGAGATGCTCGCGTCGGCAGTCTGGGCACCACAGGACGGTAAGTAGGCCCCTAATTCTGTGGTAATAGCCTAGTTTCCTTTGCAAACGTGAGAGAAATTTCTTCACTTTCATTACCATAAACTTTACCATCGTTATCTCCTCCCGTCATTTCTCCTCTATTCCTTATCCTTCCCTTTTATGTCTGTTTGATTTCCATTCCACTCGCCCTCCCACCCTATTTCTTCTTTACGACAACATTATTTAAGTAAAGCTCAAAAACATGCAGTTAAAGGGAAAAAGAATGAAAAATACTATCTGTGCTACGTATTTCGTTATTGCTACGTGTTCCCACCGACGTCCGTTTTCTCTAAATTCCAGCTATCACACAAGCACTGAGTTTTAAGAGGCGACTGTGACAGTGAAGATACCCGCGTTCTAGGATATTACGCCATGTAGTGTGGAACACCTATCCCGATGTTTCAGAGAAACCTGTTGCATCAAAATTTATTTCAACATCTTTAAATGGGAAAAGAGCAAGTTCTCAAAAGTCATATATAAGTACCATAACAGGCGGCGCTATATTAAAAAGCAGTTTACCGTCGCGGCTTTTACCGGGGTGCTGATAGTCCTTAGCCCGACCAGGAAGGAAAAAAGCCGCACCTGTCAAAAGTGTGATGGGCAGAGAAATGGAGTGATTTGTCTAGGGTAGGGACAGGTGGTGGACTGTTGTGAATGTGGTAATGAACCTCCAAGTTCCATAAAATGAAGGGAATGTAGTTTGTATAACATTTATATAAGATGTTGAATTATGTACATGTATTCTGGGGTGCTGTATCATTACCGGTTGACGATTAACGCCACCTGTCAAACATAAAAATAATTATGTCCTAAAAAAAAAGAGCAAAGCAACGTAAAGTTCGTTGAAATCTGAACGTTAAATTTTTGCTGTTGGCAATATCACTGCTAAATTTGGGGCCTGAATTGTAGTGAAAATTCATGTGCAATATCATGCGTCCATTAAAAATTCATAAAGAGTATCTGATCTGCATAAGTCGAGAACGTCTGAAGAAAAAGCTACATCAGCACCAACATATTAAATTTGATATAAGAATGATGTCATCACAGAGTTAAGCGGATGTTTAAAATTTACACCCTTTGGACTTTAAACTCCGTCCTCATTAAGGAACCCATTTCAAGTGTCGAGTCTACGCCAAATCTAAGCACTAAGAAATGCTAGCAGTAAAATGGAAGGTTGTGACGGAACTGTACGGGAGTAGTATTTTTCAGACTGACCACTGGGAAAAACTTCCTGTTGTAAAAGAATCTATAAAATCAACGTACACACAAATCTAAAACTCTGAAAACAGGATTTAAGGATAAACCTATATGAAAATCACTTAACACGGGCAGTTTATTATAATGGAAAAGTTAAAGTTTGTTTCGTATATTTACTTACTTTTCAGGGTCAAAACACAAACTCTGGAATTCTTAGCTGCCGGACAAGATGCCGCAGCGTAAAAATTAGACAGGTCTTTAACGCTTAAGGAAGAATCTTTATTGGTTCGGCGCCACAAAAATGCGAGTGTTTTTTTAGGGAACGCAGGTAGTCCCTTCAAATATTAGAGTGTCCGACGAAGAAAAGTAAAGTATAAGGGGTAGAGAATATGAGTTTTAAAGTAAACTTCGGAACAGTAAAAGTACTCCACTGAGTGGGTTTTTATTAGCATGCAACTGCGAATCGCTTCTGGCTTTCGAATTTATCCTGCTCATATAGTGAACAGCATTCGGCACTAAACCGGGGTGAAATCTGGGGGGTGGAAATACAAACTTTCCGAAACAATGTAAACTGGAAACTTACCACAGCATGAAACTACAGCTAGAATTTCAAGCAAACAGGTCTTATGCATCAGGAATTCACATTACGACAGAACATAATATAAGCGTAATTACTGCTGCCGTATTCTGGGATGTACAGGGGAGTGGAAAATACTACATTACGTGGAGGTTTTTGAAGCCAAATATTATTCGGGTCATCCAATCAAGAGAAATGAAACAGGCGCAACATATGTTGCGTATCGACGACGGAAGAGGTGCATATAGGGATGTGGTAGGAAAAATTAAGGAAAAGAGAATATTTGGAAGATCTAGGCGTAGATGGGATGATAATATTAAAACGGATCTTCTATAAACATGATTGGAGCTTGGATTGGATTGGTCTGGCTCATGAAAAGGACAGGCGACTGGCTCTTGTAAATGCGGTGATGAAACTTCGGGTTCCAAAACATGTAGGAATTTCTTGACTCGCTGAGGACCGGTTAGCTTCTCAGAAAGGACACTACTCCAGGAAGTTAGTTAGTTTTTTTTAGGATGTAACGCCATGTAGGGTGGTAAAATGTATTGATGTTTCTTTGTTATCCACTCACCCCATTTTCAGAGTAGCAGTTCCTAACCTGAAAACGGAGGCAACAGGCTTTTCCAAAACTTTCGTAACTTGGTAATAAACTACATGTCCTGTGACCTTCAACGCTCGCACAGTTTAAGTAGTTTGAAAGCAGAGTGCTCAGAAGAATATTTTTGTCTAAGCGGGAGAAAATGGCAGGAGGAAAGAGAAGTTTCACACTCATCGCCTACTTTCATCAAAGACGATTAGGATGGGAAAATTAAGGAGCGTAAGATGGGCGGGATACGTAACATGCATGGAGAAAATCAAAAGTTCGTACTGAGTTTTGACCTGAAAGCTGAAATAAGAGACAATTTAAATGTAGGTCTACAGTATATATAAATAATACTAAAACGGATATTGAAAAAATATTATGGGAGGGTATGGAATATATTAATTTGACCTTACACGGGGATTAGAGGTGGGATCTAGTGAATGAGGTAATCAATCTACGCGTTTCAGAGAGGCGGGGAATGTCTTGACTGGCTGAGTGACTGTGAGCTTCTCAAGAGTAATTCTCTTCTATGGAGTTTGATACAAAGACAAATAAGTAGTAGTATGCAGTGTTGATTCAAGTGCAGTACAAATTTCACCCCGCGAAGAGACCTCCCGTACAAAACTGGATGTGTAATTACATAATCACCGAAATGCAAAAAAACACTGACGCATTTAGGTCTAGGTGTGTGTATTTTGCAGAGTGATTTTTAGACCCATTCGGTTTTCTAAGTATCAGTTGGCGTCGTGGTGAGTAATCATCAAAAACACTGACATATTCAAAGTTATCAAATGTTTATCCACCTGTCACGATCAACGCGGAAATCCTGTCAATGATAGAATTATTCGTGATTAAGAATTAAAAATTAAGTGGAAGGAAGCGATCGCGCCATAGTTCGAATTATTATGCCAGAATTTCCACATAGAAACCGAGAAAAAATACGACATAATCAGTCAGGATATGCAGTTTCCTGACTTAGTATACGAGGTCAAAATTTGTGGTAACTCACCACCCAGAAATGAATAAGGTGGTTATGTAGCTTATGGGTTTACTTCCCATAGCCTTATGTTATCTGAGACAAAAACGTGGGCATTGATCTCAGGGTAGAGACGCAACATGATCACCGAAGTGTAATACCATATTTTTGATTATAAAATGAGTGAGAAGCTAAAAGCGACACATTTCTGTGACTGCTGTACTGTCTAGCAACTGCGTTTCTAAGAAAGAAAAAACCTACAAGCAGGAAGATTAAAGAATTCAATTTATCTCTTTAAGGAATATGTTTTATCTTGTTTAAAAATTTATTTTTAAATCACAGTATTTATTGTATGTATCCCCGTTTTTTAACATAAAATATTTCTAAACTGTGCCCAGATAATGTATTTAATTTGATGTTGGTGTGACCGTGCATCACTGATACAATTATATAAACAACCAAATAGATGCAACAATAATAATTTTATTAATAATTTCAATAAAATTATTATTTTTGCATCTAGTTGGCTGTTTATATTAATGTATTTAATGTTTTCGTATGGCTTTCAGAACAAACTGGGGTTAACCGATTGGTAATTACATATGTCACGTGTATTTCTGTGAATCACCAACAGAATTATTATTATTATATTATTATTATATTATTATTATATTATTATTATATTATTTAATCGAAATACAAAATATTTGTTAGTCATCCAATGGAACGGAGTAAAAATATCTGAAAAGCCGATCGCTATATGATTAATATAAAAGCAATTTCACAGGTATTACCTTCAATCGTTCTGCATTTCAATGCAAGAAAACTAGCTAGAAGTCAGGCTCCATCTGTACGTCTCTGCCACGGACCCACTCGACCCAGATTTTCCACGGTTTTACTCAGTCTTAGTTCGTGTTCTGAGTTGGCTCCGAAAGTTCATGTTGCACGGCATGCTTCTAATGTACCCTCTTAGGCCAGTCTCAAAATTCTGCCTTCAAGCACAAGTTAAAATATTCTTCGTAATCAATTTACTTTCCTATGCTGTATAGCCACGCAAAAGTCAACCTTCTATCCCTTAGCCTTCTGTATGACCTATCCTCATCAGAAACAGGAGCAAGAAAAACCTAAAAATCTTCAAGCCCAAAATGTTTCTGTTAAATCCCTCCATCATAAGTCTGGTACGTCTCACACCTCGATTCCCATTTCTTTTCTTTATCTCGCTCTTCAGGCTTAAAAGGTTCCTCTGGGAGAGTTCAAAATAATACGAAAACATTTGAAAACTTCTAATTCACATAATAAAAATAACAAATGATAACTCCTATGAATCTGAAATCCATGTGTCTGTTGTCGTCGTTCATTGGTCTTTCTATGGTCTTTATTTTGATAGATGAACTGACATTTATAAATTAGCGTGTATTTGGCGTGACCACAATGAACTGAAATACTGAAACTTGTTTATGCTGCTAGAAGCAGTGGTAAGAATAACGATAGTTTTAATATAGGCAGTTGTTGTGACGGTAATTTTGACGACAACAGTACCAGTGAGTTTTACCTTCATCAATTACTGTTCCCTGTACAATAAACACGTCCAGGTTATGAATCCCTTATCTCATGCGAGGTGCAGAAATCTGATGAATATTTTCACTTTATTATGTGCATGAGATGGCAATCTTTGGACTCTAAATCATGCATATATATCCATGTTATAATTTCAACAATTCTTCGTAGCAAAAGAAGAAGAAGAAGTGGCAAGGATAGAGAAGCGAATGAATCAAGGAAAACGACAGGAGGTACTGATAGGGCGTTAATAAATTACACATTGTAATATTTAATTTATTGTTCCTTGGTTGTTATAAAATATTAATGCCTATATTTATCTCTAATCTGTCATGATTAAAATAAATATGAGGTGAAGTGTGATATGGCAGCCACGGATAGATCAAGTTAATTTAGAGCAACGACGTGATAATTAAGAATAATTAAACCTCTCAATAAATCCCGGAGCTGGGAGGAGCTCGGACATGATAAAGCGTAACTCATGACACCCCAAATCTATACCTTGTTTCGATCGTGATCAAACTCCTAACAGGATCGTGACCCGGTCTCATGACTCCGAAGATCATTTCCTCGACGGAGGAGACTTCAATGCGCGCGTGAAACACAAACCCAATTCAGTTTAATTCCAATTGCAATGTGTAATATGGGTTTCCACTTTGTGTTAACGCCGAATACCGTAGTAGGTGTGGCAGCACCTTTGCTTCGATTTACGGAAGTCACGGGTTCAGTCTTACTCTACAGCTCGTCTATCCCAACATTATTCTTGGTTTTCCTCAACCTTTGCAGATGTATGCTGTTAGAACACAGGTGCAGAACGTGTCGCCCGGACAACTAAATTTTGTACCGTGGCGCCTAATATTTGTGGGTCTCCTGTAAGGAACTTGCTGCATGTCACCCTTCTAGCGTCTAAAGTTTTCAGTTGGTTCCAAGACGTTTGGAAGATTTGTGCAACTTGGTCTTAGAGTAACTGAAATTAGGCTACTTCCTTTCTTTGCTCCTCCTTGAAAATTCATTTACAATTATTCTATCATTTGTTGTTACCTAGTCTCAGAGGTGGCACAATTAAATGAACCATAAATAAATATTTTTTTCCATTAACAGAAATAAAATAAGCAAAAAAGAGCTCCATTAAATATTTGTTGAAGGCAAACATGAGATAAAAGACTACTCTACGGTATGCGTGGAAAAATAAATTATTACCATAAGTTGCAAATAAATTCATCTGCTTATGTTCATTGCACGGAGGATATATAATATTAAATATCTGTTATTTTAATTTGATTTTGAATTGTACTTTAATAACTATCCCAGTTTTCTAGTACACTCTGAACTTCCTTCACAGCACTTATACCTAATTATATTTATTTTTGTAGTCATTGAACTTCTTAACATTTGGAATGTACTACGTGATTTGAAGTTCAGAGCTTGGACTTTAATCTACAGATGTAGTTCACCAGCGTTTTGCTCGCAGAAGTTATTTGTGTGTTTCACATGGTTCTCCAAAGAGCCAAAGGAGCGACTGTTTCTCGAAACAGACCTAACCGGTTGGTCTTTGTGACTGAGGCAAAATGTGCTTGTATGAGGTGTGAACTGAATCTTTATATATTGTTTAGATATATTTCGGGATTTCAGACGGTTATTTATAGGAATAAAATATGTCCAAAACATTCTAACGCATGAGGTGATGCAAACATAAGTGTTTTAATTTGATGTATGTTTGTCCGTGCATCGTTTTATAAGCGTAAAGAAGAAAACCAACTAGATGCTACTGAATGCCTTATTGCACTTATAATCTGCTCAAAATATTTCGGGCACTTACATGCCCATCATCAGGAGCTCGAGACTTTACTTGTGTTATTGCTGCATATGGTGTGTAATGAATTGGTTGCTGACGGTCGGCTGTTAGGAGCAGCGCGGCAGGTTATGTGTCCGGGATGAGGGAAGCTACTGCCTGAAACATTTTGAGCAGATTACAAGTGCAATGAAGCATTCAGTAGCATCTAGTTGGTTTTCTTCTCGACGCTTATAAGTGTTTGACTTCGCTTTATAGGAAGCTCTCCGTAGGTCAAATGTAGTGTGCGTTTCCGTGTATGGCCACTCTGTATATACACATTCATTAGGCCGGCAAAATAAACCAATACAGAGGCCATAATGTGTGTCGGCTATTCATAAACCGTGCATGATATTAGAAGAATCAACAAAGAAGTATGCAATACAGGTGTGTGATCTGTCAATGCGATTTGTTGCTCGTTCCCGGATTTGACCTGGACGCAACCACTATGACAGTAACTGTTAAGTTCAACCGAGTCGTAATGTGTAACAAGCGAGGATCTCGATAGGAAACACGATTAGTGAAATGTTGACTGAGATGTTTATCTCACGCCCTGACCATAAAGGGATAATTGAACATTTCAACAGAAAACCGATTCAATGCAAACTTTGCCAAGCAAAACGTTGATGATACCTGAACTTCTAGATATATGCTCTCGATATTACAAGTCTCTGAATTTTCGACACAAAATCGACCATTATGTGTCATATTTGTAAGAATCAAATAGTGGACTAACTTCAGAAATTCACTGGGCCCCATATGAGTGTCGATGAAGACGAAGGAATTGAGTGGCATGAAATGATCTTCTGTCAATATTAAATTTCTTGAGCATTAGCCTTCTGAGTGAATTTTACCAAGGTGAGACTGAGGTCAAACTTCCTATGAGAGCAGACTATGTAATTGTCTGGCTACCTTTTCCTGCCGATTTCATATGTTGACTTGACTGCACGCCTGATGGAATACTGCGCAGTTTTAAATTATTTAGTACCACAATACACAAAAAACAGGGAGATACTATAGTATATTATGACCATTAATTTCAGATAACCTATGGGCCTTGACATAAAATATAAACGATTTCCGTGTGTGTTTGGGGGGGGGGGGGTTTACTTTGGCCCGAAATTTAGAGCCTTACCCAATAGAGGTAAGTCTGTCATGTCATATTTCTGTAAATTATCC
>Ga0123355_10005750_pt1 | contig 18229 bp, 8 predicted proteins | sample TergutEmb28metaG_3_FD_89872 | JGI IMG/M metagenome (GOLD analysis project Ga0123355, IMG submission 89872) | Embiratermes neotenicus P1 segment gut microbial communities from Petit-Saut dam, French Guiana - Emb289 P1 | ecosystem: Host-associated > Arthropoda: Insects > Digestive system > Gut ... | reverse complement strand
CGCGAATGTTGTGAGCCAAATTTCAGTAAAGAACACTGTGTGTGTATTGGCAGGCTACGGGGTCCCTGTTCTGCAAAACGGAGCCTTGAAATGGAAGAAGAAACTAACTGGAGTCAGGTCTCGCGCAGTGACCAGCGATCATACATTAACGCGCGGCCTCATGCCTCAGGTGCAGTATCGGAAATTTTGGAAAAGTATGGATGGCAAGTGCTTCCCCACCCGCCGCACAGTCCTGACATAAGCACACCAGCCCTTGACTTGTTCCCAAAACTGAAGAAACCACTCCGTGGGAAACGCTTCAGAAGCATTGAGGAGGTGTCTAATGAGGTGACCCGAGTAATTAGACGCATCAAAACAGAAGGCGTCCTGACAGGAATACAAGACTTGCCCAAACGTTGGACCCCTGTGATAAAACACAATGGAGATTACAATGAAGGCCTGTAAATGTATTTTGTAAAATTAATTCATTTTAAAGGGAAAACGTACAGTCTGCAGAAGTTCTGAAATGACCCACGTATATCAATTTCTCTTTCTTTCCTCAGTCCCTTTCCTCATAATTCAATAAGACAGTTGTTCGTGTTTGAAGACATGAAGTGCAACAGAGACTCAAGTCTCACACTGAAGGTTGGGCAAAAACATTTACGTTACGAACAAAATTTCTTGTGGCGAAGGAGTGAACAAATTTGTGATGACAGACGTTCAGTGAGAAGTGAAATATTTTTTAATGTCAATTTCGCAGTTTGACCCACCAGTTTCACGCGTTGACTGCAAATATTTCAAGAAAGTTCATACTCATAAGTTCCTTACACATATCAATCGAAAAAGAATCCAATTGTTACAACATACTGTAATGTAATATATTGCCCTGTAGTTCATTCAGCGATCCTTCGAGCCTTGGATTCCCTAGTATAATTTTAGGACGACTGTACTACGCTTCGCAATGTCTTTATTGATTCGCTGCTTTCATTATTGTCATCAATATCACCATCATCATCATGAAGTTTTCTATGGTTTGACGTCAAAAATATTTTTCTTTAACTTTCAAGATTTTCTTGGTTTTTCCTCCTTTTCTAGGTTGTTTTATTTCCCGCCCCCACCATGAATGGGTTTCAAGAGCCAATCTTGGAAATCGGTAAGTGTTCTTTAATTTGAGCTAATTCCAACACTGTTTCTGATAGGATATCAAATTGCCTAATATTTTTATATTTGCAATCAAATTGGGATATTAGAATTACTTAGGAGGTCCAGTATTTTAATGTCTAAACCTGGTCTTCAAAATCTGATTTCTATGGCTTCGATTTCTTGGTAGTTTCAATTTTGTGGTCCAGAGATTACTGCCAAAACAATGTACGCAGCATTTTGTCAGTGTCATAGATTTTCATATTGATGTCATTCACTTATAGAGATAATAATATTTGCTAGTAATTAGTATTAGAACCTTGTTTCCCGATTTTTCCTTCAATTTCTAATTTGAATCTTTTTATGTTTCTACCAAGGTACTAATTTTAAAATTATGTGTTTTCAAATCTTCTTTCTAATTTTGCATTTTTAATACATTAACTCATTTTTGTAAATCATCTTTATGGTTGCTCTGACTTCTTGAGAAACAAAAGGACATCTTAAAAGAAATAAATTATTTTACATTAAAAAGTTCATGAAAATATGATTGTTATATAAAATAACCCGTTGTGTTCCAAGGAAATACAGAAAATCCAAACCATCCTACAGTAAAAAACCACCTGTTTTTTTCTATCTAGCCAACTACATCCGTGTTGCTGACTCATTCGTGAGAAACCGAATGTTCATTATAGTGGTCACAAAAGCCAAACATTTGCCTGTAAATTTTTGCAGTGGACACATTCCAAAAACTAAAGACCACTTTCCTGAAAACTATTTAATATTTTCGTACCACATAGTCAACCCTGTTAGGCAGACTATAATTTTAATGTATTTCCATGAAATGCCTCTGTGCATTTTTAACTCTTTACCTTACCTTTCGGGCGTCCAAACGTTATAGTTTATTACGATTCTCGTAATTGCCTTTCCCATTTACGGAGTTGAATTCATAGGTGGAAATGCATAATTGCGGATGTATTAACAGTATTTCTCGTATGACAATTCTGTATGTTATAATATTCGCAGTAGTTCAGCAGTTGTCACTAAAAGCAATGCGAAATGTTGACAGTCTGCGAATTGACGTCACCACAGGCTTCTCCGTAAGTGTGTGTTGTGAAGTGACAAGCCCGAAATGGACGGAATGGGAAGAAGAAATGGCGGGTAATTTGATGTTAATATTGAACAGGAGGAATTTTAATAAATGTGCGCAGTAAGACTGAGCAGCTACCATAATCTTTTATGGTCAGGTTGTGTTTGTGACATCCATTCAGATAGCGAGCCAAAAGTTTCCGTAGTGGAACAGTTTAACATTTGAAGACTTACCTTGGATTTTGATCGGTACTGAATGTTCCAGTCAGTACAGTTTGAATCTTGTACACAGGTAACAGGCTTTTCTGTCTGCTTTAAACAACTCTGGAACTCACATTTCGTGAATAATTCCATCACGGTCCGTTATCCTGCTTGAATTTGGTCAATAATCTGTTACCTTTATTCCTACATGGTGATAACTATATATATATATATATTATATTACTACATAGAAAAATTTTGTGTTAATTACCGTCATTCTGCAGATGGGTTACAAATGATACAGCAGTTCGCATCGTGTATAAGCTTTAGCTAAATATTGCGGCGTGTAACTTACCATATGATAACCTACAGTGTTAGGATAATTGTTTATATTCAGCCGCCTACATTGATGGTGAGAAAGGAATATTTTTCTCTTTTTCGTCATTCGGATCTTATGATTGTCGACTTCAAAGAATGAAATACACAACCGAGTACTGGCGAACTATCAAATGAGTATATCAATCAATGCTGTATGTTCTAATCATGACGTTTTTAGCAAACCCACTCTCAAACGCTTCATATTCGCTTAAAATAATATGACTGTTTAGAATGAGTTTGTTTGACAGTCGCCCTAGAAATAAAAAACTTATTAAGATAAATATGATGTCTTAGTTCCCATAATTTCAAAATAAAATTTATCTAGAAATAGACGCAAACGCATAACGCAAGTCAACGATTGTGTATATGAAGAAAAACTGTTGAGTATTTGTGCTAATAAACATCATACCTGGAGCGGTTTGAGAGCAGTTCATTGGTGTTTTTAAACACGAATACTAATTTGAGCTTCAGAAATATGTACATTAGTTCAAACGAGATTGCCGACGTCCTTTGTGCAACATGAAGTGATACAGTGAAGCAGAACTTTCGAGAGTAGGTAAATAACTGATGACGGACGCACAGTATAAGGTTTTAGTGCATTAAGGAAGCAGAAAATATGAAATAGGAAGATTGGACGCTCTAAAGAATGAAAGAGTACCAAATAAAGTGGGCCATAATTGTCAGGTTACAAAGATGAACAAATGGAGCGCGAGGAAATTATTAACAATAAAATAATTATTTGTTTTATTAGTTCAATTTTTATTTATTATTAATCTTCATTTTCTGCTATACCGGCATTAATCTGTGTGATTTTTACTTTATTAATCCTAAGAACGCACTAGAAGTCAGTTTTTACCTTTGGCAAGACTTCAGCAAATAAAGTGGCAAATGAGGACCAAGATATACAGTTGGTTTTATGTACTGGGTTAGGCATAAGGACCAGTTTCAGGTTCTTGTGAACACGGTAATGAACTTTATGTTTGTTTGTAATCAGTGGGATATCTTGTGCAGCAGAACAGCTGTTTTTGGGTGGAAAACAGCGCTGTGTTTCTGCACTAATTGTTTTGTCAAATTGTTTTATTCATCAACTAATGCCCAAGTGAGTGTCTTAAAAAAAATTTAAAATTCACATTAAAATAGCCCCAACATATTTCGGTGCAGTCACACCATCTTCAGGGAGCTCATTAAAAAAGTATGAATGATGATTTCAACCAAATTTCTGTTACAATTTCTTGCCAATTAAAAGTTCTCCGGAATGTGAGACATTTAGAGTGAAGATGTGATTATATTCACATAAGTTAATATATACTGCATATTGCATAATAGATTTACCAAATGGAACGAGGTTATAGAATGGCTCTAAAGAATTGTACATATTGATTTTTGTGTGATAATCAGGCAATAATAACCTATTAACATACATATGGTTAATACGTTAGCTATGTTCCTCTATCCAGATCATTTCTTTAAGAAAAGTACAATAAAGAAGTCATAGATATAACTGTGTGTGAATGCTAAACGTTTTGTTGTCTATGTCATTGCACCTGCTTCGCTTCCTCAGTCTTCTGTTTCATTTGAAGCAGAAACATGAATAAGGACAACGTCTCTTGCATAATCTGCGAAAGAAAATTATTTGATTATCCACGTAATTAGTAAGAAGCCACAGAATCTATGAAAATTGAAAGAAAGCTGTTCAGTTTTGTCTTTTCATAAAACAGTACCCGAATATCTCGTAATGTAAGCTTTTAGACTAAATAATATTCTGACCATTTTACATGTTCCTTAGCAGGCTCAGAATCGAATGAAACATGTCAGTGAATTGCAACATATGACAAAAATATTTGAACGTTGCATTTTTTGTTTTTAAATGTTAATATTCTGCCTTATTCCAGAAATCATTGCTTATTCTCCATTTACTTTATTCTCGAAATTATTAGACTTCAGCCCCTGTGACTTTGTTCATCAAGTTGATGCAATTTAAAATGTCTCAATGCTACGATTATATTTATCAATCCTGAATTCCGAATATGCTGAACGTTTATTTGAAGTGCGTAAAAACAATTTTGAATTGGTTTTATCCGTGATAAAAAATAGCTTTCCAGATTATAAATTTACGAAATAAATTGTGACCAAGAAAGAGACCAAAAATATTATGAAATATGAAGACCATTGAATATATATTCAGCATATTTGGAATGTCAAAACAAAACAGATATACTTAATACTAAGGTCAAATGGAACCATCTATCATTCACGGAGAATTTGAGTAGTATACCTACAAAGGCACTCCGAAGAATTGTGACGTAACCAGGGTCGGCCAGAGTTATATTGGAGCCAGTAGGTGGGGTTTTAATTTGAAGCTCGAAAAGGCTAATATATTTCGGTACATTTCAAAAGATATTTTTAAACACGACTAACACTGGGTTGGCAAAATGTATGAGAGTGGGTTCCCAAATTACATATAATTTTCGGATAAGTATTTTCCTAGGTGAATCCCGAGGTTGTTCGTACCAAGTTTCCCATTCTTCCAGTTTTTTCTTATTACTCGTTGTGGTTTGGCGTCCCGCTCATCTGTACGGCTGGTCTTTCCCTTATTTTGGTCGTGGTTTAAAAAAATATTATTCTTTTAAAAACTTAATCATTTTAATATATTTTAAAGTACTAGTAGATAAACGTAGCACACATAAAGAGGTATATATTAAGGATCTCAAATTTTTCGCCGGTCCAACATCATCAGGGATCGTCAGTACAAATTTCAGTAGACCGAAATATGTTTGATGTTAAAAAATATGTTTTTAATTGTGTAATTTATTGAGAGTTTTTAATATTTTGCATCCCTAAAGCGTCATAAAGGGTTTAAAATCCTCAAATTAATTTGGTTACTATAAATTATATGATATCAGTTGCATTACATTCCAGTACATCCCGGTTGCCGCGCTCTCTAAAGTCTGGGTTTGCGGCACTTCGCTTGCTGTGATTGAGATTTCGAATTTAAACGGAGTCATGGAAGTCTGTCTCTTTGTGATTTTTGTGTGTTATCAGGAAGAGTTCTCTGCGTCGGGCTGATCGCTTGTCCATAGGAGTTCTATCGAGTGTGGTGTGTCTGAGTGTGATAGAGAAAATTCAACACGGGGGAAGCTAGGGCCCATTAGGTGCGGAAGACCCACGAAAAAAAATACAGGATATTTATTTTACCTACATTTATCATGGTCAAATTTGACACCGGAACAAACTTTCCAGCTGTCAGTTGGAACCCCTTGTTTGCTGTAGCGATGATGAACATCAGACATCGCTGAAATGGGATAGCAGTTCCCACCCAGTCACACCCGAATGCTGCGTCTCTCACACTCTCCGCCTAAAACATTCCACAATTAAAGATTTAGTTCCTTTTGAATCGTCGTATTTGTGTTCTGGGACTTGCAAAGGATATTCTTCGTCACTATTGCATTGATTTTGGGTAATACCGTGGCCGAATCGCGCTGAATCATACTGAGATTTTTTCCTTATATTCAGTGTTTGGAACTTATTTCTCTCCCCTGTGAGTTATTCAAAAGTAGTTTTTCTTAGATTTGAATTATAGTGTAGTGTCATCTCTCCTATATAATGGGTAATGTGTCTCCTTCCCGAGGGTAAAACGGCCTGGACGGTGCGCTAACCACCCACTATTTTCTAGGGACGGGATTTAAAATGGGTAGATATATACTTCTGTCTCCCTTCTGTGCATTCTCAGTATGTACTGGGCAGTTTTATTTATGTCATATCGTTCTTTACGATTTTCGGATTGTACGTCTTTCACACTGTTACATTTTCACCTCGACTTTTGCTTAAACAATACATCATATCCAAGACGTTATTCATTACAATTTCTCACTCAATATTCAGTTAAAGTAAAGGGTTTATTATTTTTTACCACATATAATACCAGAAATTTGGAAATTTCGCGATACCTGAATTCATTCTGCTTTTGTCTAGCAGACACGCAGTTTATATCATAAAGGGGGTAGAGTTATTGTGGTGAAAATATAAAATACAAAATTGCAGACACATAAATTTTTTCCACACTAAATAAAAGTCTCTAAAACGTATCTGTTGAAATACGAGTATACTGCCCTTCATTCATAATTCTCGGAGTCTGTAAACACATGGATCAACGAATTGTGTAAGGGAGCACAGGAAGATCTCAAACATTTTCCTGGAAAATAAGGACATTTTTCATTTTTCCAGATTTTCTTTTACTTCTGTAGTTTCCATTACATACGGTTGTAACGTCCTTGATCTTGATGCCACATAATTCATAAGATCTTCATACACAACTAAGAAACGTAGTTTGTAATGGAAATGCATAAAAATATTAATACTTTGTAAGAGTGAAATGTAGGATGTAATTAAAACCTGGAAATCACGGATTTTATATCTGGCGAAGAAAAGTTTTTAAGCCCCAATGAGAAAGTAATGGTGCTAAGCAGTGGCTATAAAAAGCAAAGTAATATTCATAATTTGTATAACTAACACAATTGGTTTTGTCTTATCAATTTTGACACGAAAATTTCGGAAAGCGAAAAAAGATACACAACTGAAAAAAGCTCTAAGATCCTTCCTAAACTGTTGGAAGCTCACCACATTCTCTAAATGTCGCTGTAATAATAATAATAATAATAATAATAATAATAATAATACCCCTCCCTCTTACTTGCTGTGTCAGTTGTGTTCCAAACCAACAGATCAGAAACACGTTACATGCCGATGCCACATACATTACCACGGCTTGACTCATATTTGCGTAGTCTCCCCAAGCCTGCAACAATAATACATTATAACAACAATATAAATGGGAAAAAATAAAATAATTAAAAGCATTTTTACACCAATGTAATACAGTCAAATAAAAATTAATCAGAGTTAATATTCATTTTTGTTGTGGCTTTATTAAATGACATAGCGCAAGTCCAGAGGGAAATGCACCTGCATATCCATTACAGTAATCGTGAATATACGAGCGTCTCTGTCTTCCACTAGGAGCGAAAAGGACGTATTTTCTGCCACTGATCGATACTAATCGATAATTTTTCTTTACGTAAGATTGTAATGGTATTGTTCCTCTCCTTGAGGGCGACCTTCACATGCCACCACAAAATTACGATACACTCATCGAAGTAATTCTTGGTTAATGTTTGGAAAGACTTTTGGGAATGTGACACAAAATTTAACTTTAAATGTGTTTTCAATTTTGAAAGAATGGAGTTAAGGGCTCAAGTACTTGTCCACCAAACTCTTGCCTTAAATCATTTCCAACGTCGGCCGTTTTCTCGTGTGAGCTAAGATATATTCAGACGGGTTCACAAAATTGCGAGAAGTGATTATTAGATTCGTCATATCCGTCCGTATGGAACACCATCCCCAAAGGACGGATTTTCATTAAATTTGTTATTTCAGTATTTTTCGAAAATCTGTCGAGAATATTCAGGTTTCATTACAATGTAAAACAATAATTGGTGTTTTATATGAACGCGTAAGTGTGTTTATGGTGATATCTCCCTCAGTTCTCCATAGGATGAGAAATGTTTCAAAAAGCATTTGTAGAGAACATCAAGACACGCGTTTTTTGTCAATAATTCTCTTCCAGAAATTCTGCCGTGTATGAAACAATTTAAAAAATATATTAGAACCGGACAGGTCAAACTGAGTATATAGCACATATACATGGCAAGCAGATTACATAAATATACAAACTCAAATTCGAAATACGTAAAATATATTCCGTATCTACTGCAACAATAATGGCACGAATTCGTCTGAGTGTTACATTACAGTACATAGCCTGTATAATTTTGAGTGAAGTAACATTGTCTAACAATGTGTCAATTCTTTGGTTGTCTCAAACAAACAATTTTAGGAAAAGTTCGGAATTTATATTTTTATTAAAAATAATTGGCCAATTTTTTTTTAAATATCACATCAGACACCGACTTTAATATTACAAAGATGATGTTCAACCCACCGATGTGTATTTTCTTAATTCCACTACTGACAGTTGTGGGTTGTTTTCTTCTTATCCCCTCAAACATGGCCTTGTTTCACGTCAGAAATGTCACTTCCAGTTCAACGTTAACAAGAGAAACGCAATTCTAATTTAAATTTACACTTTCCTTAGTGCTTATTCACTTCCCTAACTTTAAGTTACGTTGCATGTGGCTGTTGTGAGAGATACTTAAACTGCTGAAATAATATATAACGTTAAAAAACGTGTAATACTGTTAAACCAATTGTATGTTTTGATTAAAATTTCAAATGGGGACTAATTAAACTTGAAGATACTGATGTTTATATATGTCAGTTTAATATCATAATTTGAGGCGTCGTTAATTAAAGCAATATAATGACACTACAAGAGATAGGGAGTTTTTCAAAACTTAATAATTTTTACGAGTATTACCATTAAATTTCTTACCACAGTGGACTAGGAAGTGGGATTGCGGCTTCTGTCTTAGTGGGATTTCTAGTTGGAATCCCGCCTGGGGCATGAAAATCTCTATATTTTAAGTGCTGTGTGAGGTCAGGCAGAGATGGTTGCGTCGGGCTGATCAATAGTCCAGACGGTTCTCTACGATTTTAAATTGTTTGTGTTAGTACGGCATGCGCCATTAAAAATTTTCTATGAAATTCTGAGCAACAAATCAATGTGCCCTACTGCGATATATAATATTGTAAGTCTGCTGTTTGCATGCCTATTTATAAATAATAATATTTATCGTTTTCTGAATAAACGATAGAACACATCTTTACATGGAACATGGCAAAAAACATTTCACGCATTCTCGGTGTTAAAAGAGAGATAAAAAATTGAAAGCCTAGTCCGTCGTATGTCATTCAAATATTCGATCTCAAATCATAACGTCTCACTATGTAAACTGTAGGAGCTTCTGTATTGTATTTATATTTGATAGTGTGACTGTATTGTCTGAGAAGGAATTTCATTAACAAAAATGTGGCTTTCAGTGCTACACAATGTCATACTTAAACGTTCTAACAGAAGGATGATAGTATTGAAAATCAGTGACGTTACTGACAGGAATCTTTCAGTTAGGACGACTGTTTCTGGGATGTGAGAATGTGTAATTTGGTTTTTATATTTGCCATCCATTACGTTAGAAACAATAACAAGACATACGTTATCTACGAAAAATTAAAGAATACACAAGATGTTTATTGTACATAAATCATTAAGGAATAAATACAAGCAATATCGAAATTTAATTGTAATATCGGGAAAGTGAAAAAGCAAAAATTCGATGATAAGTTTTGCAGTTACAGAAAAGGGAATCCATAAAGTGGTAGTGCAATACAACAATGGATAGATGAACTAATGTTATCAAAACGTTATATATATTTCACGCTTCTTACTGATAGTATCTCCCCAGTATCTGTACAAGCAAAACCTACAAACAGCAGAACCATCTGGACAAAAATATCTACAGCCATTTCTACATTATAAAGTGGGAACAACACAGTGTGAATGAATAACAATAAAGGTGACACTTGAAGAAACCACAGGCAAAAAAAAAAATAATTTAAAAGGGATAATATAAACTCAGACAAAGAATCCACAACATAAACTAGACCTGCGGAACATTCTACGCACCCAAAGTTCCGTACGTATCTACTAACTAAAGACACGGCAGTAAAATTTAAGAAATTTTCAAGAGTCATTAAAATATTTTAAACTCTATATATTTTAAACTTTTCTTTAATAAAGTTGTTTAGACAGAGAAAAATATCTATTATCGGACCGTCAAATTCAAATCTTATTTCAAATTGTAATAATGTAATAAACAATTCTTTTATATATTTTGTACTACTGGCCTGAAGATGACCTTCTAAAGTCGATGAATTTACCCAATTTAAAGATATAAAACTTAACAGATTTATTGAGCGCAATTTATTTATCGTGAAATTTGATACTGAAATTTCAATTTTGCTGAGTGTGTTATACCGTTATAACGGTGTTCCTAAAGACGAAATTTAGATTTTTCCCCTAAGAATGGAGGCTGCAAGTGGGTTCACATCTACTGTACAACAGAGTCTCACATTTCACAGAATTATTATTTCTAATGATACAAGCACCAATATTAGTTATACTGTACCGTAACTACAGAAAATGAAGTGAAGCACATTGTGGCCAGTGAAATCAATAAGTAGCCGCACAGACAGACATTCAATGTTTCTTCCAGTTGATGCATAAACCTGTGAGTGAAACAGAGATGTATATTGAAGACTCTAGAAGATATAAGTGACCGATTTCGTCCAAAGTTTTAAAGCATTACTATATTCTATATTGCATATAGTAGGCAGAACATATTTTCAGAAGGATTAAATTTATTGAACTTTCTTTGGCAGAGGAAGCTCTAAATATATTTTTGTAATTGCAGTCTCGTGAATATGGTACTCACAAATAATTAAGTACGAACTTACTCCATTATTTCCTGATGGTGTAGAATGCAAGCGTTTAACTTCGCTTGCAAATTACATTTTGCAGTTGAATGAACTTGTTCACCTTCCTGCACGTGATGAGGCGCGATATGTTGCTGTCTGATATCCAGTATGGCTGCTTTCATCTTTTGGAACTGAGCACAGGCCACGGTTATCAAAGTAGTATAGAGAGACAGAAAACCGCAGTAAAGAGCCACCATCAGTAACGATGTTAAACACTATGAATAAGTTAATAGAAAAGCTTAGTTTTTCATGAAATCATGTCATTTAGGGATGATGATGAAATTAATTCAGCCTCAAACAATGCCACTGTAGAAATAATATATTTGTGAAAAAATTCTCTGCCGAATTTCATCTTGTGTTCCCTCGTACGTGATGTTAGTTTTCACCTAATCAATAACAGCACTATTTTGTAACTGAGTAGCATTTAGAGGTGTACGAATTTTATATGGAAATGGTAATGAACTTTTATGACATCCTCCTTTTTTCCGGTACTATTACAAATATAGCTATATTCAATCATCCCCTAAGGCATTATATATTGCGTGAAATATGACTACGTGTACAATGGTGCAAGAAACAAACTTTGGCAAAGAACTGTGGGCTAATTAAATGGTCATTTAAGACTTTATATTAAAGATTTTATTTAATTAAGAATTGAGTTTTAAATATTCTATTACTTGATACAGATCATGAGTCGGAAGTTTCTTCCTTAATTCGACTTACTGTAAAATTTGTTATTAATTTTCATTATTTAATTTTTTTATAATAATATAATAATCCTACGTTCGGACGAACAGCCAGCAGGACATAATTTCTCACAATTCATATATATTAGTCCCACAGTGCCGTGATAGGTAAAAAGTTTACTTGTAATAAGAAAGGAACTAATAAACTGAAGATATATTTGTTACAAACAACTTATATCGCCTTGATCACGGACGTCTCTATGGGTCTCCCTGTTTTAAATTACTTGCTTTGTTTAGCAGTTTAGCGGAAATATCACGTGAATTCCGATATCAAACTAGACGCACAAATGGAAGGGAGTTTTAGTTTTAGGGAGACTTTTAGAAATATGTCGTGAAACATGCAACGATTAGTGTCGTATTATTTGGGGGAAGAAATTATATTTTATGTTCCGCGGTGTTTGATTTAATGCACGATAATTTTTCGTCACATCTGTCTGAGTCAATATTGTTAGTGGTTCTAGCACGTGCAATCAAAAATTAAACCTGCTGTTAAACACGCGAGTTTGTACTGCGATAGCAATAAAATCTTGTATTCAGCACTTCTGATGCACCAGGGATTTTCATTGTTTCTTTCTATCCTTCAAACCAGATATTTTGGATGGGACAATGAGTGGACGGAAAGAGTTTTACTGTAACTTTTTCTAGCTCCCAATCAACAGCATTGTGGAAAAACAATAAAGAAAGCAAATTACAGGTAAACAAAACCGGTTAAATTAAAAATAATATAAGAACCGTTTCGAGGGATTTTTTTTTGTATCAAACAGGAAGTGTTACCTGTGAGATGTTAACCAGTTCATAGAACGGTGAAACAGTCCAGTCGAAAGGATACCACGCAGTTAGTATCGTTTCATGATTTATCACGATGCGTATGGTTGACTGGATTGTATGAAAGGCTAATACCACAACAGCTACACGCCTTGCATACATCTGAATGAGCGGAATCCAGCCTGCCGCTGTTAAGTGTCCGGTGTCAGCGTCTCTGGTCCGCAGATCTTCCCACGTGAAACTGTCTGATAGGTTCATCGCACCTTCAATACTTTTTTGTCGCCATCTGCCACAAATAAACCACATCAGTATATAAAGTTACAGAAACGAAAGGTTAGTAATAACAAAGAGATATATGTCATTTTTGGTTTTTTAATAACTAACAAAACAGTCAAACACCATCTAACACAACTATTTAATCCATATTTTTATATGTAGGCTACACGTTTCCGTTCCTTTCGACAATCATCAGGTTGTGTATTTTTGTAAGTTTGACAATCAAATAAAATTTGGTACAATTTTTCAATTCTTATTTTTACGTTCATAGTAAATAACCATATCAATTATAAAGCGTCATTTATTGAAATAAAATTGCCCATTTGTTTGGATTGGTCTTAATTTTGTTAAATGTTCTGTCATTCGAAGATGGAAGCCGTGAGATTTATGTTTTCTGCCGTTGCTTCTATTTTTCTGTACCATTTGAGGAATTTTCTGTTTAACAAACAGCTTTTGGATCTCTGATGATTATAAACTCTAATTTTTACTCGAAAATCTATCCAAATATGTATATATATATATATATATATATAACTAAAATAAAATATGCTGTTTTAATAATCGAACATCAATAGAAATCTTTCTTTTTGCAGATTACAGGAGTATTTTAAAAAGGTGTGATTTAAAGTTTTAAAAGCTTAAGAGACAACAAAAAAGAAAAGTAGTTTAATTGAAGTACATCGTGATTTTAAAAAAAATTATTAAAAATAGTTGAAGATTTTCTAAATGAAATATTCTTGGTATATGTTGCGTCAGTTCCAAAAGTTACACTTGTAATGAAAAGAAATTACATCATAGATACAAAACATAAAAGCAAAGAAGGAATCATATTCTTCAAACGTTTGTTAACTTTGCTCCCCAAAATCTTCAAAACAATTAGTAGAAGGATACAAATAATTGTATCCTAATATTGAATACTCTTATTTTTAACTGATAAAAGTATTAAAGAACACAACAAATATTTTTTATGAAAATCTGCTAAAAAGTTAACAGTGAAGTTTGGAGTAAAATACGCAACGGTAAGAAATGGTGAGATCTCTCGAGAAAGTGTAAATTAATATTTATGCTCACATGCTTACTGTAAAAAAATTTATACAGAACCTGATGATGGTTCAAGAGGACGGAAAGAAGTAGCAAATATTTAAAGCTAGAAATTGTTGGAATTTTTACATGGAAATTTGAATATTTATTTTTCGAAAGACAGTACAAAGCTCTCTTTAAATTATGAGAAATAAATTTCTTGAAGGTAAATTTCCGAAATTCACTTTTTTGCTTGTTTCTCTGGTGTGTAGAATAATAATTTCTAACTGTTCATTCAAGTACCGAACACCGGAATAAAATATTCGTCACTGTTTTCTGACATTTGACATTTGAACAACCCATAAAAGAAAAGCTCATTTTCATCGCAGTAGATAATAGCCAAGGATCAACTGTCAACTAAATTAACACACTCCTCTACGAAGTATTTTCTTAACCTGATATATTGCTTGTAAGTTTTACAGGTTGTCAGCAATATATATCATGACGTTATTAGACGTTTAGATCTTCATAATATTACTGAAAGGCACTGGCAAAGAAATTAGACTAATTCGGAGCATATAATTGGCAGATATTTCACCGTTTGACACACTATTAAACCACAGATTTTTGAACTTATGTAAGATAATTATTAAACGTTCTCCTAAAAAATACTGTATGTAACATGAAGGTAATTGTGAAGTTGCAATTGTGATGAACAGTGCTGATATTTACCTGCAGAAAAAAAAAATCCATACAAGACTACTCAATCCAGTTAAGGTACGAAGATTCATCATGACGTGACCCAAATCATCGCTGTGTATGTACACATCCACAAACATGCTTATATATGTACTGTATGTACATATAATCACTGTTATCATGTAGATGGCGTAAATGATCCGCATTTTCTTCATCTTAAACGGAATTCCTGCTAATCTGAAAAAGAATATAATCCAGCTGTAACGGATCTCCGACAGTCCCTTTATTTTTGGTACTTCTTTCTCCATGTAGAAATGTTCCGGTAACAAATTTATTTCAAGTTTTATTGTTACTAGAATTTGTAGGCAATCCGCGATCACTTAAGTTTGGTCACGTTCACAGAGCTATTATGCGAGTCCGAAAGTAAGAACATTACGCGCTATACTGAGCGCTTGAAGCCATGGTTATAATTTACCTGACCAAAAATAATCAATACTGTGTTAATCTGCATTATTAATGGGACAGCGAAGTTAGTATTGCAGAAACGTTAAATTGTAATTCCAAGATAATTGGACATACCTACGTCACTTGGAAGTTTAGGCCATTTTATTCTGAGAATTTCGTATAAAAACGAGACGAGTTTATTGGTTTCACTTTTGCAATTCATGATATAGAAAAATTTAACTGCGCATGGAACAGGTGGTGAATTTTGAATCTATTGGTTTCCAAGCGTTTAGGAATCGGAACAATATTATAAATTAGTGCGTTTATACTCAGAGATTTCAACATTCAATTGAATTATTATAATTTATCTTGAAAATAACATTGTGCTATGTTTACTCGTGTAAACTAAGACTAAGTGTGTTGCTGACTCCGTGTGTGATGGTACTCTTACCTATTATAGAAATATTCTTTAAATTGGTTACAAAATGCTTCGTGTTGTTTGCTCTTCCAGAGGAGTCTTACCGAGTGTGGTGTGTCTGAACGTGATCGTGAGTACTCTTAAAGAGAAAACTCTTTCCCAATAGGGGTTGTTGGTACATAAAAAGACGTTACTTGTTAGCAAATGATTTCTTTTATTAGAAAAAGAATAAAAAATCAAAGTTTAAATTTCAATTATTAAATTTAATTTGGGTTTGTAGGTTCGAATTCCTCGAAACCATGGTAGTTTTTTCTTGAGAATTTTGTACGTCTTCATGTAATGGTCACTGTTAGAGACTTACCCTCGCCAAAAGGAAACCTACCGTGTGTGGTGTGTTTTCGAATATTATCAAGTGCAACATTAATCCACTAGAGCATAGAGTTTATAATGAAGGTGCATAGTCCGTACTTAACATGCCTAGGTTGAAGTGGTCAGGATAAGAAAGAAAGAAAGATGACTTTTCATTTTTAACCGAAACATGTAGCTTTATTCTTTCGGAATAAAACATTGTGCTGAATGACTGAAATATCATTTCAGTCATCATTTAAATTGTGTGTGTTTTGAAGTCCAGTAATGCTATCTGAATGAAGCAACAGACTGTACTATTCGGCCTGCCTTACTTTGGGACGAGAAGGAATTACTTTACATAGATTAGGACGAAGATTAATCACGGAAAAACGTAATCAATAAAGAAACTTGCTTAAAGGGAATGTCATTGTTTTACATTAAAACAGTGTCTTGCGTCCCAATCGTCCAGCAAGAAGCAGTTTCAACGTAATAGCAATGCGCGTGCAGGTCAGCTGAACAAGATGTTATCGTGCAGCTGACCCAAAATAACATGAATTTCCAAAATAAACACCACCACCACCACCACGACCACAAACACAACCAACACTACCATAACCACCACCAACACCAACACCACCACCACCACCACCACCACCACCATCACCATCACCACTACCACTACCACTACCACCACCACCACTAACACCACCACCTCCATCAACAACACCACCAACACCACCAACACTACCATCACCACCACCACTACCACAAAAAACAACTACAACAATAATAATAACAACAACAACAACAAAAGCAACACTTCCACCACCACCAACAAAACCTCCTTCACCCACGCCCCTCAACCCCGCGAGTTGTGATATACTTTCACGTTATTTCAAACATATTGGGCAAAGGGCTAAATGGAAAGACTACTGTCCGCATTAACAAACAGTCTGTACAGTCTGGCACACAGTTACACTTTCATGCAAATCATTTCTGCTTAATAAATGATAGCTGTACACCGTGCAAAACTAAACCGAAGGATACAGGGAGCGGTTTCTTTTCAAACAGAGTAGTATAACACCAGACCACTAGTTACCATGTAACGAATACGTCCCATAGCAGTACATTATTTGGATAACATTTTCCATATAGCATAGAATATTCTAAAACATCACAAGGAATAGCAAATGGGATCACCAATGTCAAGTTAAATTACAGATTTTTTTTTATTTTGAACGTATAATTTGATGAAATACTATTAAATAAAGGCCACATAATAATCACTCAAACATACACCTTACTTTGCCAGCTCAATAGACAATAATTCATAATTCAGATACACCAAAAAAACACATGCTAACATCAGAATTTCAGGTTTCTTTTATATGGAAAACTCGTGGAATATAGAAACCATTTACAGAAAGACAACTTCCAACCAAACGCTGGTTCATTCCTCCTTCAAACACCCTACAGAACGTAAAGCACAAGATTTCCAATTTCTCTTAACCAGAAATAATTAGTTACCCTTATTCACAAGAAATAAAAGAAAAAATGGAATACGTTTCTGCACTTTGCTAAAATGAAATGGACACCCGCTATTATTACTTACGAAACTGTACACAGGAATGTTCCGTAAGGCAACATCACCAATTATACCTAAAATTCCTAGAACTTTAATTTTCATACCAGTTTACACTGCTTGTTACACAAACCAAATGCACATTCTTAATTATAATAAAGTTAAATATTTATCCGAAACCTGTTTCGGTACAAGTGTACCAAAACCAGGAAGAACACAGAATGGCACATCTTAAAAACAATGGCCACTTCAAAATGCTTATTTATAGGTCTCTTGGTCTGCAGCAGCTTATTTGTTGAAGTTATTTAGGTATGAAAGTACAATAATACAGATATATTTAATTTCAGGATTACATATAAGCAAAAACGTTTCTATATCTTAAGATAAGACATGTAAAATGTAAAAGATACTAAAGTTTCATTCAGCTGTGGAATCGTCTATTAAAGTGGCAATATATGTTCAGTTAATTTGTGTTTATCACAGCACAATTTGTGTTGGGTCCTTTAAACGTAGGATGTATGTCGACAAAAGATATATATATGCAAATTTCACATCATGTATTATATTATATTATATTATATTATATTATATTATATTATATTATATTATATTATATTATATTATATTATATTATATTATATTATATTATATTATATT
>Ga0123355_10005749_pt1 | contig 18231 bp, 14 predicted proteins | sample TergutEmb28metaG_3_FD_89872 | JGI IMG/M metagenome (GOLD analysis project Ga0123355, IMG submission 89872) | Embiratermes neotenicus P1 segment gut microbial communities from Petit-Saut dam, French Guiana - Emb289 P1 | ecosystem: Host-associated > Arthropoda: Insects > Digestive system > Gut ... | reverse complement strand
TTTGTTTTCGTTAATCATAAGAGAATACTTATTTGTTAATTGTTTGGATTTCAACAACAAAGATACAAAAATATTCTCTTTTTTTATCTTAATTATACCTCTTTTTTATATCGAACTCACGTTTACAAGATTATCAAGATAATCGATAACACTTTGTCTAACTACAACAATTCCCTTCTCGGAAGTCCCCATAACCTTACTTTGTTGAGAAGTGTTTGACGTGCTTGTTCAACGGAAATTCCTTTTTTCCATTCTGCTTCAAAGTCGTCACTGTAAAAGTCTGTGTTTGAGTGATTAAAAGGGTCTTTCGCCACTTCAAGCATTCCAACTTCTCCACTTGCCAACAAATCGTCTATCATTCTTTTTGTCTGCGGACTTCTTTCGTTGTATGTTAATGTTAGTGTTGTCATAACTTTTTATTTTCGTTGCAAAGATACGATTTTTCAGTTATTTTGTTTTGTGCTTTTCGGCGAGTTTATTTTGGCATATTTTTTTGTTGAAATTTCATTATTCTTTTGCTGCTAATAAAGCATCTCTTTCTAATTCTGCGGATAATCTGAAATTTGTTGCTTTCATTTTATCCAATATCGGTTTTATTGACGGAATTATTCCTAATAATTTGGCTTTAACAATTACTCCGACTGTTCCAATGTAAGGTAAATTTAGCGAACTTGCTATTTTTCGTGCTTTGTAATCATCTAAAATTACGGTGCTGTCGGGCGTTTCCAATGCTAATGCAATGGCACTTGATTCGCCTTTGTCAATTTGCAGTTCCAAAATTTGTTGATACGCACTATCTTTCACTTTTGAAACAATAACCCATTCGGGAAGTTTTTCGCCAAACTCATCGGCAATTTCGGGAGTTGTTACAACTTCTGAATATACTTTGTACAGCAATTCCATTTCGTCAATATTCGACAAAACAATAAAACAACTTGTATCCGAAATAATCGTTTTACGCATTAGCTATCTCTGTGAAAATGTCGCTCGACGGATAGTTAAATACAGAAACATTGTAATGTCCCAAAAGTTCAACAAAAGTTCGTTTGCTCAAATTTGCAACTTCGGCAGCCTGCCCGAGCGATAATTTTCCTTTATCATACAGTTGCGAAGCAACAAGCATCGACAATTCGAGATTGTCAATAGCCACATTTTGAGGTAGATTTATTGTTACGGAATAATTCATAATAATATTATTTTCTCACAAAGATACGAATTTTCAATTGTATGTTTTGTGCTTTTCGGCGCAAATGTAAATATATTTTCTTGTTTTTCAAATTAAAAAGTGTTTTCCTAATAAAAACTCTACAAACTTCACTCCACAACTGCCGAAGCAACCACATTCGCAACGCGCGCACGAAGTGCGGCAATATTGCCTGTATCGTACGGATGTACGCGATTGGTTAGCAGAATAATAGCCAAATCGAGTTCGGGGTCAATTACGAGTGAAGTTCCCGTGTAACCTGTGTGTCCGAATGCGCTCGCGCTGAGCAAATCGCCTTGATTGGAAGCAAACGTAGACGAAACGTCCCAACCCAACGCTCGCCCGAACTCGGCAACATTTTGCGGAACGGTAATCATCGTTTTTACACCTTGCGGACTAAGAATTCGCTTGCCGTTGTACGCACCGCCGTTGAGCAAAGCAACGGAAAGAATTGCCAAATCGTCGGCATTCGAAAAAAGTCCGGCATTGCCCGAAATTCCGCCCAGAAGCCTTTGTGCCAATGGGTCGTGAACAATTCCGCGCAAAACTTCGCCTTCGCCGAGTTTGATTGTCGGCGCGGTGCGTTCCAACATTTCGCCTGTCGGTGCAAAATCCGTGTTATTCATTCCCAGCACATCAAAAATATGTTCTTGGGTAAAATCGCGCAAATTTTGCCCGCTCACAATTTCGATAATTCGCTGTAAGACAACTAAATTGTTGCAACTGTACGCAACATTCGTTCTCGGTTCGAAACGGCGCGGAGAATTTGCAACGAAGCGAATTAACGAGTCTGCCGAATTTGCACCATATTTTTCGACTAACTGCGCAACGGGCGGATAAGAGAGAAGTCCCGAAGTGTGCGTAAGCAAATCAACGACACGAATATTGTCTTGAAATTCGGGAATGTACAAGCTCACTCTGTCGGTCAGGCGGAGTTTTCCCTGTTCAACCAAAATCATCGCGGAAATTCCGCCAACAATCGGTTTTGTAACCGAAGCCAAATCAAAAATCGTACTTTCGCTCATCGCAACTGTCGAAGGGTAAACTTGTTTGTTGCCGAATGCTTTCAAATACACCATTTTATTTCGGTGAACAACGGCGAGTACCGCGCCCGGAATTTCACCATCAGTAATGGATTGATTGATAATTTCGTCTGCCAACTGCAAACGCTGAGCGTCAACACCCAACGTTTCGGGCGAAACGCGTTCCAATACTTGTGCGGAAGTTTGGAATGTGAGGAAAAGAGTGAGAAAAAAAATTGAGTGTTTCATAGATAAAAAATTACAAGTTACGAGTTACAAGAAGTTTCTCGTAACTCGTAACTGATTAAACTTGTAACTGATAAAATCAATTTCTCTGCCGAATAGTAATACTTTCTTTGCCGAGATAGAAAGTTCTTGCCATTATCAGTTCGGCATCAACCGCAACCGGCTCTGTCCAAATTGGCGAATTGGCGTTTGGTATCGTTCCGTCTGTCGTGAAGCGAATTACAGCATCGGGAATTTGTGTGTTGGCGTGCAACATTCCGTCGCGTACAATTATTCCCGGAGGAGCAACGCGGAAATTCACTCCCATTCTTTTCAAACGAGGCAATTCGTGCTTGGAAAGTTGCGCGTTGTAAAAACGAAGTGCTTCCATATAAGCATCGTCGCAATACGGCGCCGACCACGCAGGCTCCATATTCCAAGAACGCTCGATAAGTCCGAACATTTTTGGGAATATGTAATATTGAATTTGCTCGAAACTGCGAATTGTTTCTGTCCAAAGTTGCGCCTGCAAACCTTTAATCATATGGCGAGCATCATAGTTCAACGGCAATTTGTTGATGTTGTGAATATCAATCGGTCTGCCTCGCGTATCTCTACGAAGCGAACGGTAAATGTCGAACGGAAGCATATCGAAACTATTAAATTCGTTCACATATCCGCCCCAACTCAAACCGTTTTCCTCCGGATGACTTGCGTAAGCCAAATCCATATAGAAATTTCCTACATTGCTGAGAATTATCGGATAACCTGCATTTGCCAAACGATAGGGAAGTTCGTCGCCGCCCCAATCCGGAATTGTGTTCCAAGCATAAGTCAGCACGTTTCTGCCTACAAAACGCTCATTTACAGTTCTGAGGTCGGGCATCATCACTACTTCCTCCCAACCGGCGAGTTGAATTCCGCGCGCGTCCATCATATCAAGTACGCGTTCCATATAATAATCTTTCAAATCGCGAATTTCGGTCATACCTTTTTCAGCCATAAAAGCGAGTGCAATTTCCGAACCTTCCCACGAGCCTTTCGGAACTTCGTCGCCGCCAACGTGGAAAATTTCCAATCGCAAACCGGCATCAACGTACATTTGATAAATTTCCTCAATCACGTGTTCGATAAAACGATAAGTCGAAGGCATCGCAACATTAATAACGTTATCGGTATAATGCTGTGCCGAACTAAATCTCGAAGTATCATTAAAATCTATCAAAAGAAATTCGTAGGCTTTTTCGGGATTAGTGTCGATATATTTGCGGTAACGGTTATTCATCGCCAAAATCGCAGCGCGCGCGTGTCCGGGAATATCCACTTCGGGAATTACGCGAATGTGGCGAGCAGCGGCATACTTTAATATATAGATAAATTCGTCGCGTGTGTAATATCCGTTTGCCAATGAATGCGGACAATTAGCATCCCAACCCCAATCGTAAAGCGGAACAGAATGATAATGCTCGTTCAGCGTGTGTCCTCTGCGCGAACCGACTTCCGTGAGTTCGGGCAAACCCGGAATTTCAATTCGCCAACCTTCGTCGTCGGTCAAATGCAAATGCAGTACGCTGATTTTGTACAAAGCCAAATGGTCAATGAGTTTCAACAAATTTTCTTTTCTGGTGAAATTGCGCGAAACATCGAGCATAAATCCGCGATAACCAATATCGGGATAATCTGAAATGTGCATATTTGGAATTTCGACTGGCAAATTTCTTGCGTGTCCAAGCGCATTTCCAAGTATTTTTACAAGCGATTGCGTAGCGTTAAACATTCCGTGAGGCGTTTGAGCAGTGAGGATAAAACGACCATCGTGTACCGTCAACCCATAATATTCAGCCGGAAGGTCTTTGTCAGGCGAAAGTCTAACGAGTTCAACCGTTGTGCCGTTTGTCGAAAATCTTGCACCGAAAAGCGAAGTCATACGATTTCTAAATAGATTCGCTTCATTTTCAAAAGCATCGTCAAAAACCAAATTCACGTTTCTTGAAAAAGTAGAAGTTCCCGATGTTTTTTCAATCGATTTCGGCGTTGGCAAAATGTGAGCAACAGACAAATTATTTACCTGCGTGTTGAAACGCGAATTTTCGCTGAAAACAAATTCGCCGTCAGAATGCGGAAACCACTGTCCTGTGCGCGTCCACTGATACTCGCGGTCGAAAGACAAAGTTGTAAGTTCGATAGTTTGCGGTTGCATTTCGTTGCCATCATCGTCAAGAAATACAATGTACATACCTTGCGGTGCTTGCGCTTCGCGAATTAACCAACCTCTGTGTCGAGTGGTGAAAACAAGCGTTTCGCCCGGCGCGAGCGGCTCGAAATGCTCTGTCGGATACATTCTGTGGAAACTCGCCACGAGACTTTCCATTCTGATAGGCGCATTTTCGTCATCGTTGAGCGGAAAAGACGACATCAGATTGTAATAAATCACCCAATTACGTCCCAAAGGCTCTGTACCATTGTTCGTAATAAAAAAAGTGCTTTCAAACGCATTCAAGCCATCAATGTTGTTTTGTCCCATTTCCCACACAACGGAAACAGGCGACACAGGCGTTTTGCTGCTGCAAGAAGTTAAGAACATACCTAAAAAAAGTGTTGCGAAAATTAATTGTTTCATTGGTTTTATTATTTTTATGTTTAAATTATTTGTTTCAAATCAGTGTACACCAGTCATTTAACAGATTTTGTTTTATGTTTTTTTATGGTTTAATTGACGCCGTAAATGTACAACTTTTGTTTTAATCAGAACACATAAAATAAGTACTGTTCTGTTAAACAAGGTTAAATATCGTCGTTTTCTCAGACAGTATTTTTGTGTTTTTTGCTGAAAATCAGAATGTTGTTGTTCTGCGAGACATTTTTTTGTTTTTGTTTTAAATTTTATTATTTGAAATACTTTTTCTACATTTGCATTCGCAAACTTGGACACAATTTTAAACATCTAAACATAAAAAAACAACCACTATTCATGGTAACCTTGCAACAGTTCTTATCCAAACTATTTAAACATACATCAAACCATAATGTCGGATTATTGTTCGCAGTTCAACAAAAATCAGGGGGGGGGTATTTAGCTGACTATCAGCAAACTAGCTCGAAAAAATATTTTTCATTTTTTACTTCATTTCTAATCATATGTGCGCTCAGATTTTGTTCTGTGCTCTCGCAACTTCTTTCGTTTTCTCTACGAGACATATCACAATACTATCTTGAAATGTGTTACAATCCAAAGTTGCGAATTGCATTTTTAACGTTACTTTCGGTATTGTGTTGCAGTGCGATAACAGCTCAATCTCCAGAGCACGAAATGCGAGCAACGTGGGTTGCCACAGTTGCTCCAACATGGTCATCGTTTTCAATTGACTGGCATCAGTCGGCGATAGCTTCTTCTCAACAAAGAAAAATGATACAAATCCTCGATTTTGCCCAAAACTTGGGTATAAATGCTGTGTTTTTTCAAGTGCGTTCTCAGGTAGAAGCAGAAAAGGTAAATGTAGCAGATATTTCGGTATTCCCAAATCCGTTTGTTTCCGAATTGATTATTGGTGGAAACGGTATTCAGCTCGAAAGCTATACAATTTACTATTTGAAAGATGCAATGATTAATTTCTGCAATATCAATACAATGCAAATCCGTATTGATGCTAGCAGACTAAATTCAGGTGTTTACATTTTGTAAGTGAAAACATCCGAAAGAGTTTTAACGAGAAAATAATAAAATAAAATTTTAAACAAACACCCTCAAACCCTTAAACTAAGGAAACCCATTTAGGGGTTTGGGATTGTTTTAAAACAAATAGTTTAATCAAATAATTTATAAAAACAAAAATGAAAAAACAAAGTGTAAAAAAACAAAGTATGAAACTTGCCGGATGGGCAAAGCAATTTCGGAAAGCCTTTGCGCTTTTGAGTTGTTTGTTATTGGCAAATGCGTCTCTCATGGCGCAAAATGTAACCATAAGGGGTACAATTTCCGATGCTTCGGGCGAACCGCTTATCGGCGTGACGGTACAAGTACCGGGAACTTCCGTTGGAACGATTACGGATATTGATGGGAATTATCAAATTTCCGTACCTGCCGGTTCAACGCGGCTTCAATTCAGCTTTATCGGTTTTCAAAACGCAATTGAGCAGATAGGCTCGCGTACAGTGATTGATGTTCGTATGAGAGAGGACGCGGAAATGCTCGATGAATTAGTTGTGGTCGGTTTTGCCACACAACGCAGAGCCAACATAACGGGCGCGGTTAGTACCGTAGATGTTGGAAGGCAGCTTGATGGACGTCCTTTGCCTGACCTTGGACGTGGATTGCAAGGAGCAGTACCTGGCTTGGCAGTAACAGCTCCATCGGGGCGTCTTGGTGCTGCGCCGAACATTAGAATTCGCGGTGCTGTTGGTACACTTATTGATGAAAATAACAACGCATCGAATCCTTTAATCCTTTTGGATGGAGTGGAAATTCCGGATATTACTTTAGTTAATCCGGACGATGTTGAAAGTATTTCGGTACTGAAAGATGCCGCTTCTACGTCTATTTTCGGAGCGCGTGCCGCTTTCGGAGTTATTCTCATCACCACGAGAAGCGGCGCAGAGGGAAAAGGCAGATTTTCTGTCAATTACTCGAACAATTTTTCGTGGGCAACACCAACTGTTCTTCCAACTCCGGCAAGGTCGTACGAAGGCGCACAAATGGCATTAGATATGCGTCGCCGTCAAGTTCCGGGCGCACCTTTTTATCAATTTACAAATAATTTGTTTGTAGATGAAGCATCCATTGAAAGGATGAGAGAATGGGAAAGGGTTTTCAGTGGACAAAACTTGGGGCATGAAATGGTACGCGGGCGCGACTTTGAAGAAATCGGCGGTCAAGTATTTTTCTATCGTTCTTTTGACCCGGTTGCTATGTTTATGCGACAATTTACGCCCAGCCAGCAACACAATGTTTCGGTAAGCGGTTCGCAAGGAAATACCAATGTCCATCTTGCTATTGGTTACATGGGACAAGGCGGTGTGATAAGAGATACGCCTGACCGATTCGACCGTTACAATGTGAACATGAACTTTGACACCAGAGTAAACGACTGGCTGAATATACGCGGTAGATTTATGTTCTCGCGTACCGATTTGCAAACTCCTTTTGAGTTCAATGTGCAGAACAGGAACTTCGGTCCTCTTTACCAACTCTATCGTTGGCCCGCGTTTGCACCTTATGGAACTTACCAGGGACATCCTTTCCGGAATGCCGTAACTGAAATGCAGGCTGCAAACTCTAACAACAGAACAACAGACTTTATGCGTCTTGCGTTGGGTACAACCGTACGATTTACCAGAGAATTATCGTTGGATATGGATTATGCTCTCAGTACCAACAACACCATGTTGATTGAACGCGGCGGTTTTGTAGGCGGTTGGGATTATTGGTCGGGAACACTTGCGCTTACGAACAATTGGGCTAATATAGCAAACGACAACGTATTGCAAAGATTTGACACAGACGACCATCACGCGATAAATGTCGTGTTGCGCTACAACAAAAGACATAATCGTCACAATATCGGTGCGCTTACCGGTTTGAATATTGAGGAACACACAATGCGCTGGATGAATGGCAGAAGGCTTGGTTTACTTGACCACTCCAAGCCGGAATTTAGATTGGCAGACGGCGAAATGTTTGTTGATGGGTCTGCTGCCGACTGGGCTATTTTTGGCGCGTTTGCCCGCGTAAACTATTCGTTTGACGATAAATATTTGTTGGAATTGAACGCACGTTACGACGGCTCATCGAGGTTTCCGCTCGACCGACTTTTTGGTTTTTTCCCTTCGGCATCTGCCGGTTGGATATTTTCACAGGAAAATTTTATGGAATCCCTTCAGCCTGTGTTGAGTTTCGGTAGATTGCGCGCTTCTTATGGAACAATTGGCAATCAGGCGGTGGGTCTTAATCGTTTTCGTTCAATGATGAATATGACTCCATCCAACTGGATTGTCAGCAATATAAACGAACCTACTTTCGGAATGCCGACTGCAATTACAGTAGGGTTCAGTTGGGAAACTATCGAAACAAGAAATATCGGTCTTGACCTCCGTTTTTTCAACAATAAATTAGGTTTGAGTGCCGATGTTTTCCAACGTATCAACAGAGGAATGATTTCAGCAGGCGAACAAGTTCCGGCTACTTTCGGATTGGCTGCTCCGGTTGAAAACAATGGCGAGTTAACCACTAATGGTTGGGAAATCGCGCTTGACTTCACTCATACTTTTTCCAACGGTTTACGATTTGGGGTTACGGCAAATGTATTTGATGCACTTTCAGTTATTACCCGACACAGCAACGGACCGAATACAGTTCTTGATGGAACAAATTATCAAGGTAGGATTTGGGGAGAGATTTGGGGCTTTGAAACCGTGGGTTTCTTTACGGATGCTGATTTTCTCCATGATGCATATGGCAACAGGTTGTTTTTTAGAATTGATGAACACGGCAACAGAGAATATGGACCAAACTTCCGTCATGCGGCAATGGCTCCCGGCGTTGCCTGCCAAATGCTGATAGAACAAGCTAACGGTTGGTTTGTAACCAGTCCGGGCGACATCAGATACAGAGATTTAGTCGGCAATGAAGTTATTGACTGGGGTGACAATACTTCTGCAAATCCTGGTAGCATGCGACGGATTGGTAACAGCACACCACGCTACCAGTTCGCCACTCGTTTTAGCTTGGATTACAGAGGTTTTGACTTCGAACTTTTCTTGCAAGGAGTAGGCAAACGCGACCTTTGGAGAACAGGTTCGATGCTTGTACCGGGTTGGAATTTTGCAGAAGCAGTGTATTATTCGCATCAAACAGATTTTTGGACACCCGAAAATCCGAATGCGCGCTATCCGCGTCTAACACCGCTTTCGCAACCGGGCGTTCACGCTCGTGGAGCTGCTATGAACTTCATACCGCAAACCAAGTATTTGCTTGATATGTCGTATTTGCGCGTTAGGAATATTACCTTTGGTTACAGTTTACCTGCTTCTTTGCTGAACAGAGTGAGTGTCGAGCGTCTGCGTATTTATTTGAGTTTGGAAAACTTATTTGAATTCCACAATTTGGGTGATTTGCCAATCGACCCCGAAACAGCTGTTGATGGTGGCGATGGTGGCATAATGGGTCTTGGACGTGTTTATCCGTTTACTCGCGCTTTCTCCTTTGGACTTCAACTTAGACTTTAAGCAATTGACAATTAACAACTATTAAAACATAAAAATATGAATATCAAAAATAAAATAAACAAAGTTGCAGTCGCTGTGTTATGCTGTACATTTGGACTGCTGACGGTTTCGTGCGAAGATTTTCTTAATCGTCCACCTGTTACCGAATTTGGCGAAGAAGAGTTTTGGCAATCCGAAGCACAAGCGCGTATGTTTGTGTATCAGATTTATCCCATATTGTTTCCGGGATACGGCTCGGGAACCGCCGAGCCTACTACTTTCTATTTCGATACAGGCAACGACGATTATATATCGGCAATAGAACAAATGGAATTAGGACCGTTTGTAGTACCGGAAACCGATGGACAGTGGACTTTTGTAAATGTCCGCAGGGCAAACTACATTATTGAAAATGTACACAGAATGGATGCAGATGATGCTACCATTAATCACTGGCGAGGTGTTGGTCGTTTTTACCGTGCTTTCTTGTACAGTAATCTAGTGTTCCGCTTCGGCGATGTTCCGTTTTTCGATCGCGTACCTGTTGTGAGTGATAGAAGAGAAGATATGGATTTTCTATTCAAAGACCGTGACCCGCGCACGTATGTAGTAGACAGAATTATGGAAGATTTCCAATACGCCATGGAGCACGTTCGCAGAAACGATGGACCTTTGCAGATTAACAGATATGTAGTGGCAGCTATGGCTACGCGACTTTTGTTGCGCGAAGGAACTTTTTTGAAATACCACGACATTGACCAAGAAAAAGCAGAAGAAGTTTTGCGCTTGGCGGCAACAGCAGCAGAACTCGTAATGTCTAATTCGAGTTTTCGGATCTCCGACAATTACCGTGCTTTATTTTCTTCCGAAGACTTAGCAGGAAACCCCGAAATAATCATGTATCGCAGGTACATTGAAGGTATTTTAACGCACAGTATGTTGACTGCCACTACTTCGTTTCCGGTGGTAGGTTCAAGCCGTGCGTTTGCCGAAAGTTTTTCATTAGCAAGCGGATTGCCGGTGCGTTTTGAAAATCCGAATTGGAATCCAGTTACGTCTGAAGAGTTTTTTGCCAACCGCGACCCGCGTCTGTCAATGGTGCTTCGTCCGAGATATTTTCTTCTTGGCGGAAGCGACCATGGATTTGTAGCGCAGACTTTTTCGGGCTTTTCTTGTCATAAATATGCCGATGATGATAGATTTGACCCGTCACTAATTCGGTACACACGCGGAAACAACACTACCGATGCGCCTGTTTTGCGTTTAGGCGAAGTGTTGATAAATTACGCCGAAATTATGTACGAATTGGGTGAATTAGACCAAGGAGTTTTGGATAGAACTGTCAACGAGCTACGTGGTCGTAGAGGTGTGGAGATGCCACGTTTGGAAATTGTCGGCAATATGCCGATGGTAAACGGTATAATATACGACGACCCAGTGCGTTTAGAACTTAATCCACTGGATGATGTTTCGCCAATATTATGGGAAATTCGCCGTGAGCGTCGTGTCGAGCTTGCTCACGAAGGTTTCCGCAGTGCCGATTTGAGACGTTGGAAAAAATTAGATTATATGCTGAACAATGTAAATAAGTATATTCGTTACGGAGCATATATTCGTTTTAGCGACTTCAATCCCGATGCAAACGGAATTCCGGATATAGATGGTAATAACTTTTTTTCGGCTACTATGACTCCATTTGGAGGGGCAGATTATCATGTAGCAGCCGAAAGAACATGCGTAACGACAGCCGAATGTACTCCAAGTACTATAACCAGCGGTTTTGTTCTTGGAAATAGCGGAAGATACCGAATGAATCCACCGACAGGAAGAAACTACATACATCCTGTTCCATACAATCAGATAGTTTTGTATCGCGATAGAGGTTATACGCTGAGCCAAACTAGAGAATGGATTGATTGATAGTTTTCAGCTGTCAGTTCTTAGAAAGTTCTGACAGCTGAAAACTGATAAATAAAAACTGAAATTTAAAAACTAATTTTGTCAAAATCAATAAAAGTATGAAAACATTTAAAAAATATTTTTGGGGATTTATTGCACTCTCATTACTTGCAGTTCCAGGCTGTAAAGATCCTATCGACCAGGGAGTTGGTGGCGAAACCGACATTAGAACTATCAGAATCACGAATGCTGGAATGACCGGTATCGAAACTATCGAAGGAACAGTAACCGGTAAAACTATCGAATTTACCATTCCTATCGAAACAAATATTGAGGCAATAAGATTTGCAGCATTTATGTCGCTTGGAGCAAGTTTTGAAAAAGAAACCTACAATTTTCTGGATGGACACGAGCTGTCGGATACTACGCTGACACATACTGTTAAAATTATAAATGGTATAAACTATGCCTATTACGAGGTTACTTTGCATTTGAGTGAACCAATAATAGTCGCTCCTTTGGTGGATGAGCTCATCACTACTGCCGGCGGAAGAAATATAGAAGCAGTTGTCGACCATAATACCAATGTGATTTACCTTGGTTTAGCGGATATTGACGAAGCAGAAATAGTACAGCTTGTGTTACGCCCTGCAAGAACGAAATATGAGTTTACCGAAGCAGTTGGCAATAGATTGCACAGAAGCAATCCGGGAAGTTTAAAACTTGATTTTCTTGGAAAAACTACTGAGTATCAGATTAGTTTTGAAGTGGCGGTCACAGCCGGTGTTGATTTCTTGGGAGCAATTGTTCACGATTTTTCGACAGCTACAACGATGTATCCTGTTTTTACGGGCGATATGACTCGTAGTGCTGATTTCGATGGCGAACACGTATTGATTGTTTACCGCAATGCACCGAGAGTACATCGAGTTACTGACCTGTTGGCAGGAAATATCAACAATCCGATTATGCTGGATGTTAATCCCGAAATCGTTTCCGGTGGAACACATATTATGTCTGCCGGACGTTTGTCGCACGGTCGTGTATTTATTACCAATCTTGTAACAGCTCTTGGTCCGGACGGCGAAGGTGAAACTCTCACCGTGTATTATTATGAAACTCCGACTTCTGCTCCACAAATAGTACTGGCATATAATCTAGACCCGGAAATTGCTTCAGGTCCGCGCTTAGGCGATAATATGTCGGTTAACTTGAATGAAAGTGGCGACGGTTTCGTTTATTTTGTATCACAAGACGGTATGGCAATCTTGCGTTTCACGGTAAGAAATTTTACCGAATTCTCTGACCCGTTTGCTTTCAGGACTAATGTTGATTTTTCTTTCTATGCATTTATCAATCAAGTAGAACCGAGTAGAAACTTGATTACAAGCACTACCAGGCGAACGATACAGATGATAGATGACGATGGAAACAGGCTGTTTGAATTTGATAAGATGCCGCGAGAAGGCATAACTATGCCCAATATGGAGAATGCTTGGGGTACAGATGTTCGCATCATAAATCACAACAGAGCTCGCTATATGATTATGGCAGCACCGAGACGTTTTGCTTTCAACGCTCCTCCCGGGCTGCTTATCTATGATATATCCAGAGGTTTCAATTTGATGGCCGCTTTGGGCAATTATCAAGAAAGTGTTCATTCGGAAAATCCGCCAATGCCGGTGTATGTTTATTCCATGCCAGATGCTCCGACAGCCGCTGCGAATGCCGCAAACACCAATTGGGCTATTGTAGATGGAAGATTAGTTGTATTCGTATCGGTTACGAATGCTGGTTTCACGCTGATTGAGTTTCCAAACAATGAATAACAAACAACCCTAAAAGAACACGGATTGAACGGAATCTTATTCAATCCGTGTTTTTTTATAATTTCATAACTAATGCGAACACGAGTTGAACTATATGGCAAAAATAATAAGGTCAAATTTCTTAGCGCATCGGTGGAGTTATAATAAACATTAAATTATTTCCATAAATTAAAAAAAGACGCTTACTTTGTACTTTCTTATAGAGTAAGTTCGTCAGAAATAAATTATCATTGTAATCAAATAAATCTGACAACCAATCAACTTAAATAAAATCAATTATCAACTAAATTTTTAAACTCAAATTTATGACACCTGTACAAACAGCAATTTTAGTGCTGAGTATAATCGCAGCCTATTTCATTGTTCTTTACACAATTTCGTACATCACCGGCAGAAAAGCAGATAATGCTGGATTTTTTTCGGGCAATCGTAAGTCGCCTTGGTATTTAGTCGCCTTTGGCACAATCGGTGCTGCTATTTCGGGTATAACCTTTGTTTCCGTTCCGGGAATGGTTGCCTCAGAAGGAGGCGTGGTGCTGGAAGGCGGAAGTGCAGCAGCAAGCAGTTTTTCATTCTTGCAAATGGTTTTCGGATTTGCAGTGGGGCAAATAATTATTGCCTTTGTGCTGGTTCCGATGTATTATAGAATGAACGTGGTTTCCATTTACGAATATTTGGAAAAACGATTCGGATTATCCTCATACAAAACCGGCGCGTGGCTTTTCTTTGTTTCCAAAATGTTGGGAGCTTCTGTACGTTTGTTTGTTGTGTGCGTTGTGTTGCAACTTTTGGTTTTCAGTCAACTGCCAATTTCTCCACACCTGTCGTTTTTGCTCAATGTATTGTTTACTGTCGGAATTGTTTGGATTTACACTTTCCGAGGCGGAGTAAAATCGGTAGTTTGGGTAGATTCGCTCAAAACGCTTTGTTTGCTTCTTTCGGTCGGACTTACCATTTTCTATGTTGGCAGGTCTTTGGGATTGGACGATGGAAGTATGTGGTCGCTCGTTCGCGAGTCGGAAATGTCGCGCATTTTCTTTTTCGACGATTTTAATGACAGGCGTTTTTTCTGGAAACAGTTTTTGGCAGGCGTTTTCATAACCATTGCCATTAACGGTTTAGACCAAGATTTGATGCAACGAGCATTGAGCTGCAAAAACCCTCGCGATGCGCGTAAGAATATGATTACCGGCGGAATTTTACAAATAGTTGTCAATGTACTTTTCTTAACTTTGGGAATATTGTTGTTCACTTTCGTTTCTGAAATGGGTATTAAATTACCGGCAGATGAAGCAGGCAATATAGTAGCCGATAATGTATTTCCATACTTGGCAATGCACCATTTTACGCCGATAGTAGCCGTATTGTTTGTTATCGGATTGATTTCAGCCGCTTATGCTACAGCCGGCTCGGCATTGACGGCACTCACCACTTCATTTACGATTGATATTTTGGAAAGTATCAAAACAAAAACCGAAAGTGAAATAACCGCCGTTCGCCATAAAGTTCACATCGGTATGGCAATTTGTATGGCGGTAGTTATTTTCTTTATCAATGTATTCAGCAGCGATTCGCTGATTCAAACGGTTTTTCTGCTGGCAAGCTACACATACGGACCGCTTTTAGGAATGTTTGTATTCGGAATGGCGATAAAAAAGAAAGTACACGATAAGTTTGTGCCGATAGTAGCAATCATTTCGCCGATTTTGTGTTACATTTTGGACAGCAACTCACAAGCGTGGTTTAACGGCTATGTAATGACGCACGAACGCTTGCTTTTCAACGCTTTATTTACTTTTATCGGTTTGTGTTTCTTGATAAAAAAGGAACAGACAAAATCTGAGTAACAGCAAGAAATTTCTGTACATAATAAACCTGATTAGTTGATTTTTTAATCAATTAATCAGGTTTTGAATTTTGTTATTCTTTGTTGCTAAGGTTGAAATTAAATTTCTTACTTCCGCGAAAATCAAATTAATCTTAATTAAACCTAAGCTTAATAGTCAAATTTGAGGATATTTTTGCATAAATTTCAGCCTAGAATACTCATCTATAAACATTTTCCTGTTTTTGATAGACAGTCCATTGTGATTTCTGAGTTTTGTTTTTAAATCAACAAAAGTTACTTCTAATGAATTATTTGTGTTCGAAAATTCTGTCAATGGATTAATCGTAAAAAAGTCCATAAACACGACATATTATGCTTTAAACTCAGATATGCACTTCGTAATCTTTTGTGAATATAGTAACTTTTGCCTGTTCTTTTATCCGTGTTTCTTTCTTTTAAAAAGTCTATCCATTTCAATTCTCATTGTTGAAATTTATCAATAAAATCTTCTTTATTGCTTTTGCTCAAAAATTTAGTTATTTACCACTAGTTTGAAGCACCAAGTCCTAGATTTTGAGCAAATATCGCCTCACTTGCAATAAAAGCATTTTTTTCATTGAGCAATTTTTTTGACTGCAAACATATCATTATTAAAAGATTACATGCTTTTTACCTTCAAATTTGACTATCAAGCCTCTTATTTGCTGATTGACATTTACCGCATTGCATAGGTTTTTGGGCACAATTTATTCTGCAACGCAACGCACGCTAAAAGCATTCAAGCGAACGTCGTTACCTACCGTTGCGGTACTATTGCCAAAGCTCAAGAGTTGCGCACCCGCACCTCTCGGCGTACTACTCCAATAAGTTCCACTCGCGCCTACATTGAGATGTACACCGTTATTGCCACGCCAACCCACAGCGGGCAAGAAAATTGCATTGGGCGCTATGCCAAACCACCTACCAGTTACTCCGTTTATAGTCGTCCAAGTATTATCCGAATCAACTAAACTTTGTAACTCTTCTTCTGTCGGTACGCGCCAGCCTTGCGGACAAGGATCATTGGCTGCTTCCCATTCTGTACCTGCCGGAGTAGAATTGTTCCAAACATTATTTCCATGAGAGCCTATTATTGGGTGGGAAGAACTCCAACCGATTCCCCTGTTCCATTGATAAAACATACCGAAACTTTCGGGCAAAACGGCAAAAGTGCCAGGCGCATCTACATTGCGAGTTGCCCATACTATACCATCAATTTCTACACCTTCGTCGTTAAGAATATTTACAACCGTAACAACACACTCAGTAGTTCTATTACCTGCTCCGGCTGTGATTGTAACTGTGCCTTCGGCTATGGCGGTTACCCTTCCGTCAGCATTAACTGTTGCTATTGCCGGATTATTGCTTGTCCAAGTTACGGTTGGGTTAGTTGCAAGTGCAGGTGTGACAATAGCAATAAGAGTTTCGCTTTGACCAATGCCGAGTGCAATCGTACTTTTGTTTAAACTAATGCCAGTAACGACAATCTCTCTTGGAGGCATAGGAGTTGGCTCGTTTCCTTCACAAGAGTTAAATACTACGGTTACCATACCTGTTGCCAACAGCAAGCAAAAAGATAAAAAATACTTTTTCATAAATAAAATTTGTTTTTTGAATTATTAATGTTTTTATTATTATTTTCCACAATAAACAATACACTTGGTATTATACGGTGTTCGCGACACAACAACATGAACAACTACCAATTGCATTCATAAATTGTCATTGTTGTTTTTGACTGCAAAAATAAGATGTTTTCTTGAAAAAACAAAAATCCTACCTTCTCCTTCCAAGCAAACGAAGCAGCATAAGAAACAGGTTGATAAAATCAAGATACAAAGTCAGTGCGCCGAGAATTGCCATTTTGTGAGCATTTTCGCCATCGCCGATTTGATAACTCAAATTTTTCAGTTTTTGTGTGTCGTAAGCGGTCAATCCTACAAAAATAATAATTCCCGCATAAGTTGTGAGCCAATAAAGCGCAGTATTTGCCCAAAAAAGATTTACCACCGTTCCGATAATCAAGCCGATAAGTGCCATAAAAAGCAAATTTCCCCAACTCGACAGGTCGCGCTTGGTAACAAATCCGTAAAAACTCATAATACCGAAAGTCAATCCGGTAACTGCAAATGTTGTTGCAATAGATTCTGCCGTATAAAGCAGAAAAATGAACGACAGCGTTACGCCTGTCAACAATGAGTAAAGGATAAAAAGCGCGGTTGCTACTTGGGCTGAAAGTCGATTTATCATTCCCGAAATGACAAAAACTAATCCTAATTGACCGATAATCAGTAACCAAAAAAAGTTGTGAAAGTTCGCCAGAGTTTCAAGCGGAAGTCCGGCCACGCGCCACGCAGTGAATCCTGTTACAAACAGTGCAAAGCACATCCAACCGTAAACTTTTGTCATAAAACTTGCTGCAACCGCATCAACTGCGCGTTGACTGTAAATAGTCTGTTCCATATTTTTTAAAATTTATAATTTTCAAATTTCATTTTTTATTAATTATCGCCGCCACCATAATATTCTTCTACGTCTTACCGTGTCTTCGTTCGATTTTTCGTCAATCATAACATCTACAACGTCAAACACCATATTTCTCAGACACTCGTTTTCATAGTAAAATCGACCATAATTCGCTCTCAGATTTGCCGAATTCCAATATGAAAAATAAGTGCCGCCCGTCCCTATTATCGTTGCTGCCGGACGTTCGAAGCTGAACAAAAAGAATTCTGCTGCAAGTTCCACACTATCAATTTGCCGCATTACTTCTAACTCAGTTTCCCCAGCCGGAAATTCACTTGGTGCCGGATTCCCGATACTATCTCTTGGCACATCGCTGTCTGTTCTTCCTCTGGGAATTCTTTGAGCCAGCTCATAAATCAGATATTCGAGATTCAGCTCGACAAGCCGTCTAACATCTTCTATGTTGTCAGCAATGTTTATAAACTCGTTGCCTCTGCTCACACTATAAATGTCGGGATG
>Ga0123355_10005748_pt1 | contig 18231 bp, 12 predicted proteins | sample TergutEmb28metaG_3_FD_89872 | JGI IMG/M metagenome (GOLD analysis project Ga0123355, IMG submission 89872) | Embiratermes neotenicus P1 segment gut microbial communities from Petit-Saut dam, French Guiana - Emb289 P1 | ecosystem: Host-associated > Arthropoda: Insects > Digestive system > Gut ... | reverse complement strand
TTACAGAAACCACATATTCCTGCCAGTTTCAATATGTATTTGGTAATCAATAAGTGAGTAACAGCTGTCAAAGTTTCAAACTTCTCTGGCCATTATCTCCGTAACAGTTCAACTTTGCATATAGGTGTTTTGGGTTATATCGGTATAGTTTAACATAAGGAACACTCTCCCGAAGTCTCGCACATTCCTCCTGGGACACCCTGTATATATACACACACGCGCGCACATATACATACATATATGTGCATGCGGCAGGATGTCCCGCAAACTGCTAACCATCTACTGACTGCACGTTGCCATTGACCAGAACTGTCTATACTCTGAATCTTCACCGCAGTGAAAACTTCGTATTTTTTCAGCGTTTAAATTCCTAAGTGAATTAGTACATAGGCGAATGTACGCACAGGCAGACATTTGGGGTTCAGAAGGATTTTCGAAGCTTGAAACTAAAGTAGAAAAAACAAGAAAGAAATCTTATGCAGGGAATGCGATTCCACTTCGTGCAAATAATTCGGAAGTTGTAAAAAATGTGCTCGTTGGTCTGTCGTTTCGAAACTTGTCAGTGAACTGACTCTCACATGGAAGAATCAACGAAAGGCGCGTCGGAGATCCCTACAGAAAAATAAAAACTAACATGGTATGGCGCCTGCAACAGTATTACCAGGCTACGTGCATCGCATTCGTGCCGGAGATGATGCCGCACGAGGACGGCGTGGTATTGGGAGCAACAGATTCGTTCAAATGTCTAACCAGGCTTTTCTCTACTGTGAGGCACTTAAAACGTTACTCTTTTGCTTGAAGATTTACCTTGGTATTTGTGGATGGAAGAGGAAGGAGAGTCCCGGCCAGCGCGTATCCGTAACATCTGGAGGAGGAATGCCTGAAGTTTTAGCTTACGAGTTCTGTTTGAAACGAATCTGCCCAGCAGCTGTTGAACGTGACACTAGTTAGCTCTTTGCTGCCAGAGCAAGAGCAAATTGCTGTAGTTCTTAATTACTTTATGGTATATTTAACGACGCTGCGAGTATACAGCAACTATACGGCGTCGAATGGAAGTGCCTTTATTGAATAATGGAATTAAACGTAACTTCGCCATTATTTTCTACACATCTCCCCCGATTTCGATAAAACTCTGCGTATATGATCTACGTGCAATAATGCTGGGAGATCACGTGTTTCGTTAAAGGTGTGAACGAAAAGCCATGCTGTACCAAAGGGTTTAAGTGAAGCTTGGCCTTCATTTTCTACACTTCTTATCCGGTTTCGATTAAACCCGGTAAATGAGATCTACATGCAATACCGTGGAGTAATTATGAATCTCGTTGAGATCGGTGCAGTGAACGCCATGCTGTACCAATATGCTGAAGTGAAATTTTGTCCTTATTTTCAACACTTGTCCCGATTTCGGCCAAACTCGGTATATGAGATCTACATGCATTTCTGTTGATTGGATGTGAGCATCGTCAAAGTTGGTGCAGCAATGCCATACTTTAGGAATGTGTTGAAACGGATGTGGAAGAAAGCCGTTAGTAAGCCGAATTCAGTTTACTGTCACGAAATTTGCATGGAAGAACTTCGAAGAACTAACAGGATTTCAGCCAGCGAAGAAGTAACAGAATTTCAGCCAGCGAAGAAGTAACAGAATTTCAGCCAGCGAGGAACTAACAGAATTTCAGCCAGCGAAGAAGTAACAGAATTTCAGCCAGCGAAGAAGTAACAGAATTTCAGCCAGCGAAGAAGTAACAGAATTTCAGCCAGCGAAGAAGTAACAGAATTTCAGCCAGCGAAGCACTAACGTAATTTCAGCCAGCGAAGAAGTAAAGTATTTCAGCCAGGGTAGCCATTTTTGGGGTCGAGATCTGAACCCTGTACTTTTCAGATACGAAAGAGATTTGCGATAATTTGGAAGACGTAAACATTTGAGGTTATGCCCTGCAGATTTAAAGGAGGCAAAATCAGCATTTAAGCAGTACTTTTTTTTTTTTTAACTAAAGTGAACTATTGCGCGGCGGTACTACTAGATTCATAGCGGTAAACATATGTATGATTTGTGACATCCACCTGCAACTTGTGTATATTATGTTTAATCTAAATTCGATTCCTGTTTTCGCAGTGGGATTTAGCTTCCATTAGGTCTGTGTTGATGTTTTGATTGTAGGTATCAGTTTTAAGCATTCGCTTTCGCAAAAAGTTAAAAGTCTTCTTTTTTAGGGGGTAGTGAAATGCCTGTTGTTCGGTTTTAAAATGTGAGTCACGACCGTTCTCATGAGTAGTAAAAATAATATATTTTTCCTGGACAAGAAGGTTCAACTTTCCAGCTTTTCATGCAGGTATTTGTGCAAGAATGAAAGGTAATTGCTATGCTTTAGTCCGTATTGCTCCAAGATTTTGCAGTGAAAAAAGTTACGCCGTATTTTAAAGGATGCTCTTACTTATGTTTCTTATTTTAGCATTATCAGTACTGAACTGTCTTCATATATGTAATTCGGTTTTTGCCATCGTAATTGAATACTTTGTATATCAGTTCACATTCCGTTTTGCATTCTCCTTACAATATCTTAGTCCTCTAGTGCCTGCTGTTCACTCGAATGTTGCACGGCAGCGTTCGTTTAAAAGTGCTTTAAAAGTCCTCATTCCTCTCCGTCTTGCGAGCAGAATCAATATCTTGTTAAACTTTTATTGCCTAAACGTGACAAGTGGCTCTGACATATTGGTATAGGCCGTGCCTCCTCCTGCGTGCCCTCCATAAGCCCTCGTCTAAACTACACTGTCTTTGTTGATGTGATAGAATCCAGCAGTGTTAGTAGAGTTTTTTTAAAGATTATATGGCGCCGGTAATAGACAAATCATATGGAGTAAAAAGGTAAATCAGTCCCATTACAGGCCTGAGGTGCCCAGAGGGTTACAGGAAGTTAAGGTTCCCATATTACGTGACAATTGCCCAGAATGGTGGTAAGGTTGTCAGCTTTACGCACCGGCCGTTTTACCCCCCAGGAAATATTCCTGGTACTCTTTTCTTTTAGAGGAAAATTCCAATGACACCATGGAATCGAACCAGCGACCTTTCGGTTTAAATCATATGGAGTATTGATGGAGTAATGATGATAGACGATACTTGAAGTCCTCCGAGAAAACCTACCATATGTCCTGGTCTGGAATTAAACCCAGGCCTTTACGATGAGATGCTGGCGACCAACCGCCTGTGCTATGGCATGGTCTGTGTTACTGAACGCATTTTTGGGGAGTTTCGTCAATACCTGTTGGCATTACAGTGTACTTCTTTGGTTACTCTTATACGAAGAGCACGTGAAAGACTGGCGTATATGGAGGATAATCTGCAGCGAGTCTTAAAATTAGTTTTCTTAGACCACAGTTCGAATTTAAAAAAAATGGACCATTAAAGGAATGGAGTTGTAAGGGAAGTATTGCTCGTTCAGAATGAAGTTTGAGATATACGTGGCTCTGAGGAGACAGAGAACACATGTAGAAGGAATACAGAGTAATACATTACCGGATTCAATAATATTGATGACAATAATAATTTGAGTCCGGTTCTTACATTGCTTGAGGCCACCTGCTGCTTAACCCCGGGCTGTCACGGTAGTAGCCCTTCATACGTAACTTGTATATATATTTACAAAACTGTTGTATTAAACCAGTTATACTTAATGTTGTCTAAATATCTGCCTCAATTTCTTATCTGAGATTTTTTGGTGTATCTTAATATTTTCCTTATTCATCTTTAACCATTTTTTGTTTAAAAATTCCGTTCTCTAATTTCTAGTTCCTAAAGAGTCCAATATAAGTGTTTAGCGTCTTTTCCACCTACATATTCTTCTGATTCATTTCAAATTCCAGCTCACCTATTCCACCTATTTGCTTCCTCGAACAACATTTTATATTTGATCTTTTACCCCAACTGAAATTAATGTATCGATATAGTGTTAATGTTATGGGCTGGGCATGTGGCGCGTATGGGTGAGGAGAGGGGGGTATATAGGGTCTTGGTGGGGAAACCGGAGGGAAGGAGACCACTGGGGAGACCTAGGCGTAGATGGGTGGATAATATTAGGACGGATCTCTAGGAGGTGGGATGTGGGTATATGGACTGGAATGGGCTGGCCCAGGATAGGGACAGGTGGCGGACGCTTGTGAGTGCGGTAATGAACCTTCGGGTTCCGTGAAATGCGGGGAATTTCTTGGCTAGCTGCAAACCAGTTAGCTTCTCAAGTAGGACTCTGCAGCGTGGAGTAAGTAAGTAAGTGTTAATGTTAGTGAGCCTTTTTCTTGACGTTTTTGCTACCATATTTTCCCTTTCAGTAGCCGGTCATGACACCTGTCTTTCACCACCTGTTATTTCTCTCCAATACACACACCGTTGCTCTCTCCACACAAATATTAATACGGTGTTATTTAGTCATACTTCTCGTCCTCATGTTACTCTTCTGCAATACGTAACACTGTTCTACTGGATCGTCTGTGTTCAAACACGCAATCCGATTCCAGTACTTTACTGTCTGTGCCATATACCTGTACCGGCTTCAGCACTGGTATTAAACCCACACGAAAGAGAAATATAGATCTGTCCGAAGAGAGAAGAAAAGATGATTTTTTGGATATTGATATTGGTATTGATATATTTGTTAACTGCAATTGGGTTGACACCCGGTGGCAGTAGTACAGTAGTACAGTACAGTGGGGGTTGATGAAACATGCTCTGCGTCTAAATATCCCACACAAAACGAAGGTGGTGTAAGGTTGTAAGGCGTATATGGATTGGATTCATGTGGTGCAGGATAGAGTGCAGTTGCGAGAAGTTGTGAACTCTGTATTGAATTTTTGTTGACCAAGTATACAACCGTCAACTTCTCAAGAAGAACTTTGCTGCATTCAGTCATATTTGTGTCTTTTCACCCGTTTTGCCAAGCTATTCTTTTTTTCTCCCCCGAAGATTTGAACGTGCTTCTATAAATTGTTTTGAAAGCTCTTGTTGATTACACACATAGATTATATCCACTTATTGACTGCTGGCAGTATTGTAAATACATGAGCGAGAAAGTGTTGAGATATGGCTGACCCAGCAGAAGTACGTGTGTCACAGATTCTTGTGTCTTTGTCGTCTGCTGTTGGTTGTGAATGTTGTGCAGATTGTCACAGTATCCTGTATAGAGCTGTCGTTTCATTTCTTCTGTTTTGTGCCCCATACGAGACTGCGAAGTTTGTGGAGGAAACGACGACTTGTGGTATCATTATTAACGGTACATCAAAAAAGACAGAAGAACAAAAAAAGTGAAGTAGTTTACAGTATCTGTTGTCCCAAAAGATTTCTGACGCTATAATATAAAGAGCCAACTACATGCAACAGTAATAATTTTATTAATAATTTCAATCAGCTCAGCATGTTTCGGGCGATAATTTCGCCCATCCCCAGGAGCACTAGACTGTGTTTACAGCTTGTGGTATAAAGCACGGACGATGCTGCCTGCTGGTCGCCAGCAGGCAGCATCGTTGGTGCCTTATACCACAAGCTGTAAACACGGTCTAGTGCTCCTGAGGATGGGCGAAATTATCTCCCGAAACATGCTGAGCTGATTGAAATTATTAATAAAATTATTATCTAGTTGGCTGTTTATATTACTGTATCAGTGATGCACGGTCACACAAACATCAAGTTCCTAACACTGTTTGCTGACTGCCAGGAAAGGTCTGATAATGCAGTTTCCGAGTTCCAGTTCGGGAATATTCTGAAAGCCGGTCCGACCTCTCTCGTCAGGTTCAAGTGTTCTCACACAAACAAAGCGCCGTACTCAAAATTCGCGGTTCAGAAGTGTATCCGAACCTCGTACGTAAACGGATAGAGACGCCACGTTAACGCGCGTCATGAGGTTTATTCCTCTAAATCCGCCTCTAATGGTCCTGAAAATGAAAGGAAGTGCGGCAGTTATCTGGTTGGCGAGTGTCTGCTTAAGATAGAGTGTAGGCATTTGTCACTGACACGCAACAGACAGATCGTGGATCGATTCCTTGTCAGCTCTCCCATTCTCGGGGCTTCCGTACAAATGGGTGGTGAACACAAGCGCAAGACGTAACAAAGGAGCTTTCATTCTGATGCCACCAGAAGTTTAGAGGCGGTTTATGGTGCCAGCGTACTTTGGGTTTCTCGATTAACATTGTGAGGATAATGTCAGCAATTGCGAGAGACAGGACGTAACAAGAGAAGGGCGAGAACATCAGAATTTATACTGCGTGCAATGTTGCGGTGATCAAATGCGGAAGGCTGAGATGGGCGCGACATGTAATGCACGTGGAAGAGTTCAGATATGCATACGGAATTTGGTCATGAATCCTGAAACGAAGAGATCACGTGGGAGGTACTGGCGTGTGTGAAGGTTCTTCATTTACATAGATGTTAGAAGTGCAGGGCAGGATGACTGGAACCATTCGAAATAAAGCCAGGGATGTACTGTGGTGAACATACGGTGATGAATATTATGATTCCATAAAACTTGGGTAATTTTTTGATTATTTATGCGACAGTGAGCTTCTAAAGAGTGACTGTGCATGAAGCTAGTTAGACGCATGTCATTGGTGTTTTAATTAGATAGCGCCGCCATCCCGGTACACGCCGATAGGTAATCGTGGATCTTCCTACACCATTTGTTTACCAACAAAACGCTTTTTCTGAAATTAATACAAACATTGAATGAACTTCTAAAGTTTGTACTAATTTAATAATGTGCATGTAGTTGGTAAAAAAAATGGCGTACGCTGATAAAAAAAATGCATGGAATGGACAACCAAAATCGTGGGTCTGTTTAATGACGCTGCTTTTAATGAAGAGGTCATTTTCTATCGCCGTTGATACCATTGTGTTAACTTTGTGAACAGCTGTCGTGGTCAAGGTGGTTGGTCGCGCGACCCAACTTGAAAGTTAGTTTTGCACGAAGAAGCTTACATGTGGAGTCATACAGTTGTGTTTTGTGTGATTTATGGCACATTATTATAAGCAGTGTACTAAACATACACATAAAAGTTTCTTTGTATTTTTATAACAGGTACTTAATGACATGTAGTTTAGGCAACTTGCAGTTACTTTTATGTACGTAATGACCTTCCTGGGTGAACATAGGACAGTTTCCACCTGCGTTGTTTCGGACTGACACCATGCGGAATGTTTCTACTTATTCCAGATAGCTAATCTGGAGGACACATTTCTGTGCTTGCTTGCGTTGCCATTGTTACTGTGATCACAATTGCTTTCTCGTGTTACAATTGGTTGCTGAATTTGTGTGTCTGCGCTGCTGTTGCTGCCACCCCACAAGTTACCGCTTCCACCACCTTATTACTAGTTGTAACAAATGAAAAGCAAGTGTCCGAGTGTGGGGTCGCTGCTAAAGGCACAACGATCATGTAAAATGTCGTGAATATTGGGTAGCAGTTTTAAACTTGCTTTATGTTTCGCATATTGGGTACCAAACGTGCAGTAACTGGAATTAGGCCAGCATTATAAAATAGTAATACAGCCCGGTTAAGTTTTTTAATTTTCTACAGTGTTTTCCCGAGATATTTAGTTCCGGAAAGGACTTACGTAACTGGAATTAATGGAAGCATATACAGCTCATATTTTTTTTTACCATGGCGCAACAGTCATTAGTGGGCCAGAACCTCATTATCGAGCCTTCGCTATCACACTCAGAGACACCGCACTCGGTAGGACTCCTCTGGACGAGTGATCAGTCCGTCGCAGAGACCCCTGCCTGGCAACACATAATACTCACAAGAGACAGACATTCCTTCCCCCGTTGGGATTCGAACCCGCAATCCCAGCAAGCGAGCAGCCGCACACCCACGCCTTAAACCGCGCAGCCGCTGGTTTTGGCTTTAGCTCATATACCAGCATAAAATACTGTCTCAGCTGCAGTAAAATTTCACGTTATTGAACATTTACGAGAATCTTGTCCCTCTTACAGTAGGTTGTCACTGCTAACAGCAGAGGGACACCATTCCTTTTATTTACTGGGCAGAACCATTCATTTGTTGTAGAAGTATTCCGCCTTTTCAGTTACAAGGACACATTGTTTAGTAGGCTGAAATTCATTCAAACTTTATCTGTTCCAATTCCTGACCTTCAGTTTACGATTTGGGGGACGTCCAATCGAGTCTGTGAGGAGGTTTGTTCAGTTCCACGGTTAATTAAGCGTCTTCTGTGATATGTGACGACAGACAAATGAAGCTCGTCCTTCTTGTTTTAAAGAGCTGGTCCGAACGAAGCTTCTCTGTACCATCGATTTCCTCGAGTGATTTGTGTCGGTCCTCACCCAGAATTCTGTACCCCAGTGTGTTCTGCTTTGAACTTAAAACTTCATTTTGAAATACTGTATGTTATGCACATTTTATTTGATGCTCCTCTCCGGTTTCCCGGCAACGCAGCATTTACCTCGGAGTATGTGGCTTCGAATGCTTACACGTGGTACAGAGATTTTGAAAAGGCATAGAACGAAGCCGGTGTACCCTGTCGTAAGGTACTCTGCCGGCATTTGGACGGTGCTAAAGTAAAAGGCAAAGCTACTGTGCGTACCCTGTATTTACGTGAGGAGGTATAGCTCCATTCACTGTTAACCTTGGCACTAGTCAGAGGCGAATGTCAGATACACGCCCCGGTCGCTTTATTCCTGGGTAAGAGCCCTCGATGCCCATTGATTAGGGGGCTGCGTGGGCCCCAGGTCCAGTCTGGACGCTTTGTGGACGAGATAAATTTCATTACCCTACCAGATTTATCCACTTTCCAGCCTTTAGTCTAGTCACTATACCGACTACGCTGTCCCGTCTGTCTTGTAGGGTGGTTTCTAATAGAGGGAGAGTTGTAAGGAGGGAAAATGGGAAAAGTGGGTCCTTGCCCAGCTGCGCTTTGTCCTTAACTAATATCCCGAATGTCAATATTTAGAGGAAGGTATGAGACACACAGACACAGATATGCAGTGGTTTGTTCTTAAGGAGTGCACGTAATAAAATACGTGAATGTCTTGGGGGAAGGGGGTTGTTTATGGGCCCTGCATATTAGCTCTTGTAGTCTGATGTGCATGCTCTGTTCGCAGCGTCCCTGGAGACGGGTTGTGGTGCGTTCGGTAATCTAGTGTGTCTCGGCAAAGGGGTGTGTGATTAAGAGGTGGGCTTACTACCTTGGCATCCAAATTTACTTTGCCGAAGTAACACACAGGAAAGTAGACGGGTACATGAGGATGCAAAGGTTTACCGCTTTAAATTCTCGGAACTCATCACGCTGGTGTGGTAACGTGTAGAACACAGTAAAGGGATTTTCAGCAGTACGAAATTTGTGACTTGAAGAGCTTGTCACCTGCTGCTTGATGTAAATTACCCACTTTTGATTTTGCTGACATTAGGGCCGAACTGGGAGTGTTTGTCTGTACGGGTTGATTTGAAAACTGTTAACACATGCGTGTGAACTGACAATTTTAATGAACGCTTTTGTTACGGAAACAGTGCCTCGTTCATACGCTGTGTCTTCTGTGATGTGAGGACTTGTAATTTGGTAGAGAGATATCAACGTTTCGAAGGTGCCTTCTGCCTCCATCGTCAGGGCGGAATGAAGATGGATGAAGGGTCTTTCTCCAAAATCATACTTGTATACAAGACTGCGATGTAATATCCGCAAAGAGTGTAGCCTTCATATTCAGTTCCACTGCCACCGTAGACTCTCCTGAGATAATGTAGGTGGGAAGCAAAATCCATGTGTGGAGATCCGCGTTGTTGTCTTCCCCGGTGTAGATTTGTTCCCGGTTCGTTGCTGCTTGATGTAAACGTCCTTCCCGACGTGAATATCTGTAAGCGATCCGTGTGCCTAATTGCCGCACCTGAATGTCACATTTCATTTTTAGTCACGTGCATTTGAATGATAATCATTCCAGAATTGCTGTTTCATGTGGTTTGAAGTGGCGGGCATATAGCATATTGAAATGGTAGAAAACAAAAGCTGTCCATCCGAAACCTGACACTTAATTAATTTAATGCCATACAAATGTAATTCACTTTGTATCACAATCGATAGTTGTAATATGTACTGAATGTGATATGTCACGTGACAACCATTTTTGTGACGTTTATTTTTGCAGTGCTCCATAAAATGATGTAATATTTTGTGTTTTATAACTAATAAAACATAGACATAAAAACCTGTAAAACGAGCGATGGAAGTTGATATAAACTGCGTGATCAAATTCAATTGAGCTGCCTTGCGTGAAGAATAAAGAAAACATTTCCGTGAGGGAAGCTGGGACATAGATTCCTAGCAGTCTCGTGGCTTGTGCCGTCCTGTAACTGGCGGAATGGACCAACGTTGCGGGCAATCCTGCTGTTTGCATATCATCCCTGAAGACAGAGGCAGCAGATTCCTCGGCATTTTTGGTCTGTATCAGACTGCACGACCTTACATCCCAGAGTATCTTAAATTTAAGCCATACCTGTGTGAGAGCCACGTATCTAGTTTATTGGTGTTAAGTTCGATGCTTTCGCTGTTACAGCTGTAAACTTTATTACGTCATCGCGGCAACATGCAACAGAGTACAGACTTTTTTAATATGGAAGTCCATGCGCAATATATGTTCTGTCAGAACTGTAACTAGAACATTATGAGCTTCAAATGTGATTAGGTAGGTGGGACACATATATAGGGAGGGGATGGGATGGGAAATAGGCCTTGCCAAAAAGTTTAACGCAAATTGCAGAAGACTGTTTACAATTCCTGATCGTAGATGGAAAGATTATATTAAAATGGAAATTAACGAATGTGTGAAGTGGCTGAGCGGACGCAGTTGACTTAGTGTCTAGTGGCGGTGAACTGCAAGGGTACATAAAATGCAGCGCAATTCTTGTCTGTCTTGGCGACTGTCAGTTACAGGCGGACTGCTCCATGCAGTTAGATACGTAGCTTTGTGAGTATAGAAAAGTATGTAGTTTGATCGATACGTAGATAGGTAGGTAGGTAGGTAAGTACGTAGGTAGGAAGACAGAGGGGTGCACAATAATGTGTTGCTGATCTAAGTTATGATGGTCATTTCTCAGTTCTGTTTATAATTAGAACCGTCAGGAGGATATAGAAGTGAGAGTGGCAATTCAGCGAGGTTAATCGCTGTGTAGACTCCGTTGAGGTTTGCCTATATTGTCCGCACAAGGCCGAAACGAGACCATATGTCTGGTCTGTGAAATCCGCATGAAATTAATGTTATTTTCATGTTAAAATTTAACTGCACTGAGTTACAGGTTAAGATAGTTCCTGATATTCACCTTGGGGATGAATCGGGTTGACCATCGTCGGAATTCGGGCCACGGATTAAAAGACGCACCGCGCAGCTGGGACGAGGAGGCGATAGGTAGTTAAGAGGCCTGATCTCTGCAGTCGACGAACAAATGGCAGATTAGCAGGCTGCCAGCTCTCCCTTCTCTAATTATAGAGGCAAATTGAACTGGGGGGAAGGTTTAATTTTTTGGGGGTGCAGGGTTTTATCGAAGTCGTGAGAAGGTTTCATCTTGCTTATGGGAACAAATGCAGCTTTGCAGATAGCTGCAAGAGTATATCGTCATATGTGCAGAATCCCGATTATAACAATAACTTCGAAGCTACCAGATGTGAATTTGATATCGATAGTTATTTTTAGTGTTATCAAATTAATTTTGACCTTCAGAGGACCGTGCATCATGATATATTCTTATAATAGAAGCCAACAAGGTGCACTATTTCTCAACTTTATTTTGGTAAAGAACTCTGTGTGTTTCGGACAGACTTACTGTCCATCATCAGGAGTCTTAATACTGTATTCACAGCAATTGGTATTTGTCGTACTAGTTATGTTGACTGTTTGCTAGCGAGGTCAGGATGGAACCATCCTGACCTCGCTAGCAGACTGTCAACATAACTAGTACGACAAATACCAATTGTTGTGAATACAGTATTAAGACTTTTGATGATGGACAGTAAGTCTGTCCGAAACATACAGAGTTTTTTACCGAAATAAAGTTGAGAAATAGTGCATCTTGTTGGCTTTTATGATAAGAACAAATTAATTTTTTTTAAGAGAAGTTTACCATATTTGTGGAGGAGATTGCTACCTTCATCTTCGGACAGAAGACTAAGGCAGCAAGATCCTGCAAAAGTTTGAACATTTCTACCAAGCCCCACGGCGTCATTTCCCAGCCATCTCTCTCAGAGCCTGAAATCGCTCAAATGTTGCGTCAAAATAGACTTTCGGTCGCTTCCGTCTTTGTTCTTACCAGTAATTCACAGTCTTCGAGAAGACATTCTGCACTGTGTAATCTCTCAGTTTCATAAATCGTCCGTACAGAACGTGCTCATGACCTGCCACTCGTTTAGTGTCAAAATTATTAATTTTTGTATTGCATGTCACATTGCACATTTTTTATATCGCGGTTCTAACGTTGGCATTTATCATTCTCATGGTGTCTTTGCTCGCCGTGGTATTTTGGGGCAGATCCACTGTAGACATTACGCAGACTACAATTACCCAGTGACATCCCCAGAAGCCAAACTTTTTTCTTCTGGACTGCTGTCGACGACATGAATATTTCTCTCCTAACACATTTCCTGCGAAGACGCTTTTGTGTGGATACGTTATTCACTTTACTTCTGAGGCTCTGAGCTGTATAGTTTCCCCAGACATGTGCTTTTCTCTTCGACGCCTCTTTTAAGATAATTAAAAGTAGAAAGATCAAAAGTCTTTTTATGCTGGAAGATTTAAGCAAATGAATGCAGGCAACAATTCCTGTCACTGTATGAAGGGGTAAATTGAACGCTCTGCGTGTCTCATTTAATATTCATGAAAAAAGCAACGTTTCAGAGCTGTTTTAAAGTGTTAATGAGCGTTTTGTGTTTATTACTACATATTTTTCATGCAAGATGAGGCTTTTGTTTTAGAAATGCTTCATTTTATTGAGCTTCAGGGAAATTTTTGGAGATACGGCTTCTTAGACCTTGTATGTGCTAAGTTTTCTTTTTCCGAAAATAAACGATAAAGGAGGAAAAAGGACATTATGAAATGTCAGATTCACAAGTAATATTACGAACGTCTTACAACTGAAGGTAGGAACCACGCTGGAAATATTTCTATTGGGATCCAGTGAAAACTTCGTAAACATTGCATTGTAGAAAGAAATTGAACAGTTCATCATTCTGATTCTGAAATGCGATGTTAATGTTGGAATTATTTGAATTTTGTCTTTCCAGCGCCATTCTCCCCGCAGTAAAAAGTATTGAAGTATAAGTGGAATGATCCACCATAAACGATGTAAGTAACCTTGTACGGCACTGCATGTTCCTGGAATAGTGAAGTTACGTAGGAAATGGTTTCGGAGATACCGGCTAATAAAGTAATACAAATTAAGCAAAACTGCTTGCTTGTCAATCGTTCGAAATTTAATTAACTTACAATAGTGGATAATGTTGTGGCCGTTTGTTCCCGCTGAGGTTATGAAAACTGGAACTGGGAATTTTATACATTTTAAGTAAACTGGTACATTACGAAACCTCTGTTGCCGAAGCAAAGATACTGCTCTACATAACCCTTTTTCGCTGACCTCCTTTCACCGGGGAATTAGACCTGATAATCTCTAACAGCAATCCCAGTAACGTGCTTTAATTCTGTTGTCGCCATGTGGTTGTGGCAGATCGTCAGGTGTTTCCTGAAGGTGCAAGAAATTTTCGTCTTTTCCAAACTGTCCATACCGGCTCTGAGGCTCACCCAGCCTCCTCTTCAGTGGGTGGGTAGCGACGGAACTTTACCCGTGGGTAAAGCAGCCGGGACATAAAAGTGACCACACCTACATCTAGTGCCGAAGTTAAGAGGGGTGCAGTTGTATCTCCACCCTCATATGCCTCATGGAGTTCACATGAACTATTTTACCTTCGCCTTGCCATCACCTGTTTGTACCGTTCAAAACGGTCTGTTTGAGACCGAGACCCCGTGTAACTCTTATCCATAGTATGTTCCCAATAAGACGTAAATCTCCCATTAGACACCTAATTACAATCTCCAAAGATAGTCTTCGGTCCTTGAAAATTGTTCAGTGTGCCAATAAGACACACGTCCGGCGCCGAACGCAGTTGCAACATGAAAAAATGAAGTGTTCCCCGAAGTTCATCACATCCAACGACTCGATAAGTTCTTCAGGGTACCAAGAAGCAATTTCGGAGTACTCAACAATGGAGAAATTTCTAAAATTCTGTTATTGTAAGTAGAAGTTTATCGTCAGAACCCGTTAGAATTGATATTAGTAGTAACTTTAACACTTCAGCCTCCTTACTTCGAACACGAAAACAAACCTTTCTGCCAGCGTCGAGTGGGTTGCTGCAGATACAGTGTTTTTCGTACAGTACAATTATATTTTTCGTCCGCTCTGTCGCCTGCTGCCTTTTGGAGCAGAAAGGCCTGGAAGTTAGAAGCAGAGATTCAATTGTTTGAAGTGATAATGGGACGGTAATTAATCGTTTGTGGCCCATTGAAGTGAGCACATATGATTCGTTTTTGCGGGAAGCCTTTATTGTGCCACTGAGTGTATAACTCATTCTTCCTCATCTGTTTCCGAGTTACCCCGCCCTCCGCTAGGGACGCTGTGCCAGGCGTTAATTAAAAGGGGTTCACGACCGCAAAGAAATACACACGCCCTACCGCAGTTTAACAGGCAATGGTTGGGATGTATCCAGGGACATAAACACATCTCAAAGCCACCGACCAGTGACTTGTTCGCTGAAATTTTGAAGCTGTTCAGTTTTTTGTTTCAGTTACTTAACAGTCTGTTTTTGAGGTTTGTATTTTGGTATATGACGCCGTGTAGTCCGGCAGTAGTTTACCGACGTTGGGGAGGAACCTGCTGCCTCAGTCTTCGGGATAGAAATATGAAGTAAAGTAGTTTGTGTTGGCCACTCGTGGTTATAGTTAGACTCCGATGTCAAAGAGTTGGCCGACTTGGAACGTATAATATTAAAATTTTCCACTTTTTTCCCTATAATGGCGTGGTGCTTATTTCGCGTTGAATTACTTTTGCCGTCGTACCAAGTTTTTCAAGTATTTTATTTTGTTTCTGACCCTGTTACTGCTGGGCAGACGACTGGCAGGCCTGCGTACTTTCTATCAAATCAGTGATTGTGAAATGAACGTAGAGTGTGTGTGTAATTGAAGTTTTAATAATTACTCAAAAAATATGGGGTAGGTGTGCGGTCACTTTAATAACTAGATAGTGCACAGTGCCAGGGGTGCACACATCCTGGGCGCCAAGTCGCCGATGTTAATAAACTTAGTGCCCCATGGCGCATAGTATCTGTGGGATTTCCATATGGAACTTGCTTCATTTCGCCCTTCTAGTGCCTATAATTATTTAGTGCCTACTAGATTTTTGTAAAAATTGTCCACCCCTGCGCTTTATACAGTTGTCCACCCCTGCGTTCTATACAATTTTATACGACACACAAGTCGCATTGCAGTTTAAGATATTATGAAGTCTGGGACTGACTTCTCCTTTCAGTGTAGTACTTTTGGAACTATTACACACATTGCGGACATTTGGAAATGAGTAGAAAATTGCATTCTGATGGCATCAGAACAACTGCCACCCCGTTCCCTCCCCCACACACAAAGGCGCACCCCCTATAGGCCTCTCATAGTATCCGTGCGTTTTACGAGTAAATGTTACCACAGATCATGTCTATAATGCGTCATGTTTACTTATTTGAGTCGCAGCATAAATATCTATTTAAACAGTGCTGTAGGCACTGACACAAATTGTCGCATTTATTAGAGTCCTGGATTGGTTGCCAGACCTGTGTTGGTTGGGTTCCCTCAGGCATTCCAGTGTGCCACTGGCAGTGGGTATTTTGCTTGTTTACTTCCGTTGTATTTACCGCCGCATAGTGAGCACATGAGTGGTTGCTGTAAACGAAACCGCGCTGAACATAGATCCGTTTTGTATGATACAAGATTAGAAAGGCTGTACATAATCGTGCTGTATTCACAGACTTCTAAAGACACTATTTAAATATACTTGCTGCGTGTATACAGTAGAAATACCATGAATGGTTTATTATGTACCTGTACGTAAAAAAATACATTTGTGGCATTAATTCGGGGTACTTATGGCCCACAATTGGGCGGAAACGACATAAAAAAAAGAGGGAAAAGTAAAGTGGACTTTATTGTAGGCAATGTTGTGGAAGATCGGAATTAGTGAAAATGTTTGGGCGTAGTTTCCGATACCGACTTTTAAAAAAATTTCGCCAACTGATACTGCCTGACAGTCAGTAAGAAACAGACGTCAGTAGCGTGAAAGTCATATAAGGTGTTTTTTTTTTTCTACTTTGTATAGAAAATCTGAACTCTTCGTTATGGCCTAGCTGTCAGCCCAGGTACAGAAATCCGTTTTCCGTAGGAAAAGATTTTATGTATGGTGAATGCTGAGTCGAGAGTCCAGTTGAAGCAACCTGTGTTAGTCATTGCTACGGTTTGTAAAGGGAAACACTTGCAAAATGTTTCGAATATGAAATTTGTATCTGCAACTAGATTTTCATCTTGTGCATGGAATTAGATTTTCAGTGCGTACTTAGGTGTGAGTTCCTGCATTTCAGCACCACTGATATCGGCGAGACATCAAAGGGAGTAGAGTTGGGGGGTTCAGGTTCCTTTTGCTACAATTACCTTTACGTGGGGGCTTGTACAGATAGTGGATTTGTGTTAATTCATTTGAATTTCATCCAGTCTAAACCTGGAACAGCTTTGCAGTGTTCACTGCACCACCAGCCAACGTACTAAGCCATTGAGATCTTACATAGCATTTCTTTAGTGGAATTAATGTATTTACGTTTTCATTTGGTTTGTATGACGGTAACAGATAAACAAAAAGAGTAGTGTTAGTGTGTTAACACTAAATAGTATGTACATGTTTTATGTAATCAATTTTGGTTATATTTGTTTAGTAAAACTGGTCAAGCTTGTGCTAGTGCTGGTATGCTTGAACGTCCGTTGAAATTTCAAGGGGTAATTGATAAAAACAATCTTAGTGGCAGTATCTAACTTCAGTAACACGATATGATACGGAAGACAGCCATATGGGTAAATTTTATGTCGTTCATACCATGCATGTTTTTGCTTCAATATGTCGTCCAAAATGTGCGTTCTGTGATACACCATTTTTGACATATGTTAATTCCTACATGTTTCGGCACCCAGGCGCCATCCTCAGGGAGTCATTATAACAAAGGTATGCAAGGCAACATGCGAATCAAAGTTCTTCTCTTTACAGGAATGACTGAAGATACATAAAACTGAAAACCATAAATTTCTGTAATATGATATTAAATATTAAAATACGTAACGTTAAGCCGCCACAGTTGCCATTTCTTAGTATGTGTACAAACATCCGTCTCGATTCCGTATGATCTGAAAAAGATCTCGTTCAGATACGCCGTGCGAAATGCACGCTCGATAACAGGCAGTACGAGACACCGGCGCCAATAGGAAGATAGACTGTAAGAATGTAGACTGGACTCATATGGCTGAGGGTAGGGTCCAGTGGCGGGCTGTTGCGAACATGGTTATGAGCTGCGAATTGCGTGACGGACGGTGAGTTTCTTGACTAGGAAGAGTATGCTCCAGAAAGTTCGAGTAGTCCATTTATATACCGTACACGAATAACACCTGTCCTGCAACAGTGAAATAAGTAGCGAATGTCAAAGCTTTTTGTTTGTTCTGTCGACTTGAAGGGGCATTATTAAGTGAACGCAGGAGGGGGAAGATCGATACTACTGTGCCTGCCTCCTTGTTACCGCCAGGCGGACCCTGAAGCCTGTACCGACGTTCGCTGTGTACAGTCCACGCTGAGTGTAAAGGAGAGTATATTGCAGTGAGCGACTTTGTTAGTACGCGTGTATTATTTCTGAGGGACACGCAATTCTTGAGGCACTGCGCTATAAGTCGGATGGTCGCGGGTTCGATCCCTGATGGTTGCGTTGGAATTTTTTTTATTGACGTAAGCCTTCCGGTCGCACTTTTGCCCTGGGGTTGACTCAGCCTCCAACATAAATGTGTACCAGGAATATTTCCGGGGGGGGGGGGGGGGGTAAGGGGGGCCGGGGGGGGGGGGTGAAAAAAAAAAAAATCATTCTCCCCACTTTTTTAAAACTGGGGGGCCTCACCCCCCGGAAACCCCAAGGCC
>Ga0123355_10005746_pt1 | contig 18231 bp, 9 predicted proteins | sample TergutEmb28metaG_3_FD_89872 | JGI IMG/M metagenome (GOLD analysis project Ga0123355, IMG submission 89872) | Embiratermes neotenicus P1 segment gut microbial communities from Petit-Saut dam, French Guiana - Emb289 P1 | ecosystem: Host-associated > Arthropoda: Insects > Digestive system > Gut ... | reverse complement strand
GCGCGCGTTCGTCGGTCTTTATATGAAATTGTGTACGGATATGAACAAGATAAAGTTTAAATGTGTAACCCTTTACTAACCAACGCTTATGCACTATACTGTGTATACTAAATCACATATGAGCGTAAATTCTTCGCAAAACGTCAAATGGTTACAAATAATAAGTAAAAATACTTGTAAACATTTGACGCTTTGTGAAGAATTTACAGTTTGACTGGGCTCCCTGAAGATGGTGTCAGTAGACACCGAAACGTGTGAGATTAGTAACTGGTATATGATTTGGTATACATAGTGTACTGTATAAGTGTTGGTTGATATATGGTGATATGAACATCATGCACTGTGGGTACAACATTAAGATCTTCTACTGAGGGTTAGTTTGTTTCGAAGTTAAGGGGAGTATCGCCTTTCATAACAGTCCTCATGTAAATTATATATTTATTCCATAAACCATCATACACAACACAGCGATTTCCAAGGTTACTAGTTTCAGCCTACATACAGCCCATCTTTACATGTATGCATTGATTAGGATATATGGAAATCCCTATAGACTTCGGAAAGAGATCTCATCCCCTTAACACAATCATGGTCTGATAATTGCCTGTACTTAGACCGAAATTAGTAGCCTTATAAACCGCTATCTATGTTATGCATGACTCTTTATTGAATAAATATATTGATTGGTCGGAACACAACAAGGATATATCACTTAAGAACCTTCGTATAATTCTAAACAAATTATTATTTAAATACTAAAAATTGCCACTGACCTCGGCTGCAAGGATTTTAACATATTCCAGGTGACTCGGCCATGAAATTTTTCCTTTTCAAGAGACAAATTTGTGAAGACTGTGATTATTTGACAAAGCTCTTATAAAAAATGTGGGCCGGGTAGTGTAGTCGGTATAGCAACTGGCTACGGTCTGGACGGTCTGGGGATCGAATCCCGGTGTGGGGCGAGATTTTCCGCACCTGTCCAGATCGGCTCTGGGTCCCACCCAGCCTTCTGTTAAATGGGTACCGGGTCTTTCCCGGTGGTAAAGAGCGGCCTGGGCTTGACGTTGACCTCTCACTCCCTTCTAGTGCCGTGATCAAGAAAGAATAGAGCTATACCTCTACTCCCCCTTTTGGCCGTAGGCCTGTACAGAGACTCAGTTCCTGTACACGGGTGCACTTTACCTTTTTAATTTTATTAAAAACACTGATTTCTAACAAGGTTCCTAATTTGTGCAGAGTAAGTTGAATAGAACCGATCCCAATGACCACGCGGTCAAAGGCGTTGGCCTGCGACCGCTCGCCTGTTGAGACTGTGGGCTCGAAACCCGCTGTAGGACGAATGTTTGTCTGTTGCGAGTGTTGTGTGTTGTCAGGTGAAGTACTCTGCGACGAGCTAACCACACGTCCAGAGGAGTCCTACCGACTATGGTGTGTCGTTGTGTGTGATCTGGAAACCTCAAGAATGAGGAGGCCATGGCCCACGTTGGGCCACAGCGAGGAAAGAAATAAAAAAGAACTTGAATGGAATTGTACGTTTCCGAGTTAGGGGAGCTATTGTTTCACTAGTATAAGGTGAATTCAAGAAATTTATTATGTATGATGTGATTTGATTTGTATAAGTTGACTGTGAGGAAAGTTTCACTCTATGATATTTGGAAAAACTTGTATAACCGTCTCTTCTTCTTCTTCTTCTTCTTCTTCTTCTTCTTCTTCTTCTTCTTCTTCTTCTTCTTCTTCTTATTCAATTGGCGCTACAACCCTTGGTGGGTTTTGGCCTGCTTTACAATTTCGTTCCACAATCCTCTATCTTTACACTTCCCTCTCCAATTTTTCACTTTCATCTTCTTTAAATCTTCTTCTACTTGTTCGAGCCATCCCAGCCATGGTCTTCCTACTGGTCTTGATGAAAATGGTTCCCATTCAGTTAGTTTTTAACAGTTCTTATTGTGTCCATTCTGATTACATGTGCTGTCCATCATAATCTTTGTGATTCTATAAATCTTACGACAGTTTTTTTTTCTTAATTAGAATTTCTAATTTTTCATTTGGCCCGTCCCAGTAGCCGCGAGGTCTAAGGCGTAGGTCTGCGGCCGCTCGCCAGCTGAGTTTGTGGATTCGAATCCCACCGGTGGCATGGATATTTGTCTGTTGTGAGAGTTTTGTGTGTGTTGTCAGGTAGAGGTCTCTGCGACGAGCTGATCACTCGTCCAGAGGAGTCCTACCGACTGTGGTGCGTCGTTGTGTGTGATCCTCAAACCTCTTGAATGAGGAGGCCTTGGCCCAATGGGGGCTGTTGCGCCAAAACAACAACAAAAACAATAAAAAAATTCATTTGTTTTTATTCTCCATGTTCCATCATTATCTTTTGTTGGTCCGAATATTTTTCTAAAGACCCTTCTCTCAAATATCAGCAGGCGATTTTGTTCTGTGACTGTCATAGCCCATGTTTCACAACCGTATGTTACAATAGGTCGTATAATAGATTTATATATCTGCAGTTTACTGGCAGTATTGAGATCTTTGTTTTTCAGAAGTTTTTGTTTGCAAACAGACTTCTATTTCCAGCCTGTATTCTTAATCTAATTTCTTCTTTTATTAAATTTTTGCTATTTATTTGTGATCCCAAATATACAAACTGTGGCGATAACGCTATCGTACACGAATTCAGGAGGTGTTCGTTTTGAGTCGGAGCTAGAGGAACGGTTACTTCCGTAGTCTTTTTCTTCCTCCAGACAAAAACCAGATTACTGTCTGGGTTTAGCAAGTGCTATCTTTCAAAAGTCTTGTCAGTTTGTCAAGCACCGTTCATTCTGAGATGCTGACAGCATAGTAAGACAAAGGACAAAAATGAAATAACAGTTTGCATCCTAGCATTACAAGAACAAATATACCAGCAGGACTTATCACGTGTTACCTAATACCAGAGATAGTACAACACTGCGCTGCGGTTCGGAATTCTCTCCCATTTCGTAGCCGTTTCTTCCATTCTGAAGAAGGATCTCTTCCTGACGAGAACTGTCGAAAAGGCTGTCGCACCACAGAAATCGGCACACAATGGCCCGTCACTCATACGCCATGTCCAAAAGCGAGATAGCTTCGAGGGTAATAAATAATCGACCCCATACTTTTTTTATTTTATTTTACCAAGAACCTTTTTCCGTTATTCGGAGCCGACAGCTTTAAAATCGATCAGACGTCAAGCAAAGCGGGTGAGGAAACAATAAGAAGCTGGATGAGAACGGGAGAAAGGACATTGTAAAGCGCGTGCATAGAATCCACTGATGTTGCTCTTACAACTGATGCCCCCACCCCCCTCTTGGGGTTTCCTACACCCTCAGTGGTGGATTCCGGTGAGAGAAGAATTATATCGCAACCTTCCATTCCATCACGTGCCATAATGAACGTAAATTTGGAATGTCTTTACATGTCTTTTTGTAACGAGGACATATTTTGATCCTTCATTTTCTGGTTAAGATGATATCTTCTTTACTCATTACCTAGCATTTTTTAAATTACAAATTAAGGTATTTCTGCCCGTAAATGTAAGAAAACTTATTTAGGAGAAAAGCAAGCAATGATAATTCTTCGGTTTCCTTGATACGATCATATTTCCGATACTTGATTCCAATACAGGTTACACCCCATTGTTATGCAAAACGCGCGTTAGCAATACCCATTAGTCTTTTGGCCTTCATTTAAATCTTTCCATAGATTCGGAATTTTTTATCCGGCTCAAACAATTATAGATTTGCTCTTATTTGTGTGAACTGCTATTTTTCATTATTTTCTTAGGTTCAGATTGAAATATTTTATCACAAATTATTATTCCCCTTTGGCGCACTATGTGTACAGCAGCACAATGAAGCTTGTGACAGTTTCTTGATTGCAGAATGATACTTTTTTCCATGGCATAACAGCCCCAAGTGGGCCAGGGCTTAATCTTTACCGAAGCTTCACGATCACACTCAGGCACACCACACTCGGTAGTACTCTTCTAGACGAGTGATCAGCCCGACGCAGCGACCGCTACCTGACAACACACAACACACAGCTCTCACAAAAGGCAGACACCCTTGCCCATTAGGTGCAGATAAAGGAATGTTCATGTCTCACCCATCATGTTTATTACAAAGCCGGCCAATACAAATGGGGCACACGGTGGCGCAGTTGGTAGAGGCACTGCGTTACAAGGAGGAAGGTCGCGGGTTCGATTCCCGATGTTGTCATTGGAATTTTTCATTGAAATAATCCTTCCGACCGCACTATGGCCCTGGAATTGACTCGGCCTCTAACAGAAATGAGTACCGGAAATATTTCCTGGGTGTACAGGTGGCCGGTGCGTACGGCTGACAAGCTTACCACATAATGTTTCAATTATCTTGAAATCTGGGAGCCACAGCCTCCTAGAACCCTCAAGGCCTGTCCAGGCCTGTAATGGGATTTCTTTGCATTTTTGTCAATACAACTGTTAATGTAAATTAAGTTGTCTTTTCCTTACTTACTTCTTAACTCTATGACGAAATGCTTATTTTTAACTGGAAAGAAGACGCTTGCCTATTACTAGCTTTCTGCTGACTTTTTGTGTTCTTTGGTCACTTCATACAGAATTTTCCGATCATAGTCTAAGTCAGACATAATAGGCCGTAAAAAAACTCTCATTTTCACTGGGAATTTTCTTTGTTTCCATTGTCTCTTGTAGCATATTCAGCAAAAATGTCTTCACTAAATTTAATTTACACATATTCCTTGTAATAGACATATAACTCTTACTTTATTTCTACTAATTGCACAATAATAGCTATTACGATGCAATTAATTGGAATAAAATATGTCTTCAATAAACTCGAAACCTCTTCCCCAGCGGTTTCTCGTGATTCAGCAATTATAATCATCTTGCTTATCGTATTCGACATTGCATAACCCCAGTATCTGAAAAAGCATACTGAAACAATAGATTCATGAATCAGCGAATGAAAAAAACAAGTGTAGAGAAATGTTACTTGGATTCTCCAGCGAATTTCATGTGTTACAAATGGTGTTCATTTTGCATGTGGTGTGGGCCGAGCCATGAGAATCGTGTAGCTCAAATGGGGCTGGTATATGCAGCGTAACACAGCTCGTGCTGTGACAGACACATTTTCCGTACCAGGGACCTGGAAGGGACGCAGGCGTGTGGCAGTGGCGGATTCCTACCAAACGCTTGTGTATGACGAGTTTAAACGTTCAAAGAACTGTTGTAATCTAAACTCATGTGCCATATTCTGTAACATTTAGAAACCCTCTATCGTTTCCCCAGAGGTTCGTTAGGCCTCAATATGCTATTTTGTAATAAAAAGCGGCTATTTTCGTAAACTTTATTAAACAGTTGTTAATTTTAAAAGGACACGCTGTCTATTCTATGTAAGGGAAGAACTGAAAATTTCGGGTGTATAATTTAGATGTATATGATCTTCCGCACCATAATGAAATCAGTGTTCTTCTCAAAACTTTAAGTCACTGTATTCTACATTCCTTCCAACCTACCTTCACAAGAAGGACGAACCGGCACTGCCTGGGAACTTCCACAGCCGCTACGTTTTCTGTTTCCCTTTAATAAATATTGTGTCCCTCAGACAGGTGGGTTTGCTGGGAGTACTTGTCCTTTCTTTCATTCTCTCTTTCATTTTTCTTTATCTTCTTCTTCTTCTTCTTCTTCTTCTTCTTCTTCAGAATTTAATATCTTTGACTGTTTGGTATGAGGGAAGTGAAACTTTATGACGTGTATTTAAGTAACACACCACCAGATGCACATGTATATATATATATATATATATTCTTTAATAATCTAAAATTTACATGAAAACACTTAAAACGCTCCTACATGTTTCGATCATAGATCATCCTCAGGGAGCATAAATTGTTCCTTGCTAAAGTTACAGTTACACTAACTTTAGCAAGGAACAAAATATGCCTCCTGAGAATGATCTATGATCGAAACACGTAGGAGCATTTTAAGTGTTTTAATGTAAATTTTAGGTTATTAAAGACTATATATGTGCATTTGTTGGTGTGTTACTTAAATAAACTACAAAATGAACGGTGCAACGATAAGGAGAGTTTATGACGTGTGTTTGAAGCATGCCTTGGGCTAGACTAGATCAGCATTGTTTGTTTTCGTTTCGACTAGTAACTGAGAGTGATATACAAAGTCAGTTCGTGTGTGGGAGCTGAAATAGAAGTAAACTGAGACAGTTTCTTTGTCCTTTCAATTCTCTCAAGTTTAATAATTCTCATACGTCTTTTGGTATGTAACAGATAGAGGTTCCTTAATAATTTAAGAAATTGACAGCTGAGTCTTCAGTTTGTCTTCTGTCTTACGCGTATTAACCGTTGATTGAACTTATCGCGAATATTTAAAGATCTTAACCTGAACGTCGTATGACTGATCTTGAAACCACGCCATAAAACCATTTACTAGTTCGGAATAAATGCTTCCTCTTCCTTAATGGAGTGCAGGTAAATGAGAGTTTCAAAACCAGTTTTGTGAAAAAAGTGGAGTTTTCCCTTGTTGACGTCATGTAGGAAGAGTAGAGGTAAAACTTCACTCATTATCTTCATCACTGATGTAGGTGGAGTGTTAATTTTACCCACGGCCGTTTTGCCCCAAGAAAGAGTATAGGTGCACATGGAAAGGGAGCCGGTGTAGACGATGGAGAGAGAAGTCTTGTCACTATCACGATTCGAACCCCAGACCGACCAGCATTAGTCTGGTCGCTATACCGACCAAGTTACGATATTCCGCCTTTTAGTTGACAAAATTCGTTAATATGAAGGGTAGATTTGTCTGTCATGGAATACTAAATAACACAATTAAGTCCAAGCACAAAAATAAATATCATTGTGAAATTTTGCTCCAACTGTTTATGTACATCTATCCACTCTATATGTTACACTCATTTAAAGAAAGCACATAGCTTTCGATTAAATTTAGGAAAGAAAGTCAAACTTTCAAATTGTAATATTATGTAAATTTGGTCTCCAACTTTTTAAGTTTGTAAGTATGTAACTTTGGTTAGGAATCATTTTGATAAGACTTGTTAGGAAAAGGGTATGGATAATAATAAATAAAGGATTGGATTATTAAAAAATAAGCCTTAAATAAGTTCTGCCTTAAGAAGAAAATCTGATAAATTTGCTTAGGACCGTGTCCGCCTTATGCATTTCAGCTTTAACGGTATTGAACTACCACGCTGCATTAGCAGCGTATTAATTACTTTCGCTTACTATTTTTATTTCTTGTCTGTATTGAAATTGTCCGCCACTGTGCTTGAAGGAGAGGGAGAGCTAAATACAGAGCCACGACAAATTGTGCAGAATCTGCAGTTTAAAATTCGCCTGTTCGCTCTTTGTCTACTGTTGTACAATGAAAGGCAGCCCTGCCAGAGAGCCCATTGCCTGGCACACTCGGCCTCTCCACATAATACTGGCTGTGTGGTATTCATGTAGCCTGCACTCTCTAATGTACCTTATTTGGCACTCTTAGTGAAGACGGATTTATGGCTAAATCCACTTCACATAACTGTTCTTGTGGTTGGTTGAAAGTCATCTTTTGTTTTGTCTGTAGTTCTATAGAACAAGGAAATTTACAGTACTTCTGCATGCGCAAGAGAGATGTAGAGTGATCAATGTTTTAAAGAGGAAGGATAAGTGATACGAATACATACACTTCATTTTAACAATGCTGCACTAAATGTGAACATGTTTGCTGACTTTTGACATACTTTCGATAATAATCCTAAAAAGCAAAGTATAAAGAGTGATACGCCATCATTTCGGTTTATACAATACGAAATATCATAACACGCTTCTAAATTCTATGAATGAAAAACAAATAATTTCAATCATAAATACATTCGCCTCTCTCCCATTTTGAGGAAAAAAACCTTTCGGCTTTTTGCTCTGAAAACACTGTCTTTTCCTAGTAGCTAATATTGGGGGGGGAAAAAAACTGTCATACACTTCATTCTTACTGTGTCCGTTTAGAAAGATCATTATTATTGATTACTTCCGCCTAGTGGTCACACCTGGCACATTAAAAAGAAATGTATCACTAACTAAAATTCTTTACGCAGCCTCAAGAACCTGTCATCCATTACCCGAAATATAATTAATGATTTGGTGAAGGGCAGAAGGAGATATTTTTCAACATTTAAATATTTACACAGAGTTGTTCTTAACTTCAAGACGTTATTGCACATGCCATTTCAGTAAAATGCTGCTCTAGCAACTTCTGCCCGATTATCAACCGTTAACATTGTTATGATCATTTTATTATTTCAGTACACTCTGCGAAACTCTACTGTGGCAGCAATTAATGGATTTCGCTGGCCGCACTATGGGAAGTGATGCAATTATCAGAAGGTTAACAAATTCTTTTTTGAGAACTACAAAACTGTGCACACACAAAGGTTGAGGTCATTGTGAACAGTAATCAGCGTAACAACTTACAGTTGATTTGCTTGCGTATTATATAACCGCAGATATTATTTACTTACGTGTACATGCTGTTGCTAACTTCCCGTTATGGTGTTATGGAACACGTTTTGTTCTGTAAGTTAAGACTTAATGGATGATTCTTTTACAGTATTGTCTGAAACTTAACATTTATTTTTTTAAGTGATGAAAAATATGTATTTTAAACTTATAGTCACAACCCTCTGCGTCCATTAAAATGCTGATAACGTTGTGACTATTGATAAAGGGACGTAAGTTGATGCAATATTTTTTACTCAAAATGACTCATAAAATAACATCCTGAATTTTGGCACACCTATACTGAAAGTGCTGAATACGAGTAAATAGCTTTGGAATTAGTGGTTCATTTGAAAATGAAAGCCAGAATAAATATCACAACAAATCTTTATTTTTAAATCATTGTTCCTTATGATCAAGAAATTTGCGACGATTACATTACAAATTTCCAAACATTTGTTGTCATTTGTCACGGAGGGATAAGGTGCAAAAATATGTATTGGAACTTCAAATTGACCGCTGAATATCTTTAACATTTTGCACAAAAGGATGCACCCCATAAAAATAACAAATGTTTTAATATCTCTGTCTACTGGGATGTGACACCGCCTGTTCTGGTAGGTAACGCCTACTTCATATCAAATGTCCTTTTAAGCACTTGGCCAATCTGCAAAAGATACATAGCAAATTCCTTCCTAACCTTGATATAAATTTACTGAACTCCAAAGCGTCACATCCAAGAAGAAGGTGAGTATGGAACTCACCGATTTCAAAGCCCTCAATTCCCTAATTAGTCTTTTATGGTGAAAAATGGAATGATCTCTTTGAATGAAATTATTTGTTTATCAGTGATAGTTATCTCTATAGTCACACCTGTGAAGATCTTACTTTTCGCTTGAACAAGTAAAATTTCATATGACGGCAGGTAATTTCTGAACTGGCATTCGTAGTAGCAGTTGCGGTTGTGGTTGTGGTGGTGGTGGTAGTAGTAGTAGTAGTAGTAGTAGTAGTAGTAGTAGTAGTAGTAGTGGCAGTAGTAGCAGTAGCAGGAGAGGTAGGAATAGTAGTAGAGGAGTAGGTATTTAACTCATTATTTTAAAGTGATGGTACAACAGCCACTATTCCAATTACAGAGAAAGCAAAGGAACATATAACAAAACACAAATGGTAACCTAAAAACGAAAACATATAGAAATCAGTAAGAAAATGTCGCATCAGATAGAAAACAAATGAACAAAATAATGGTAGTAGCAGTAATAATAAAACCTCTCTATATATATATTTGTAATTGATATACTTCTCTTGCCTCCCATATTCTACAGTGGCTATTGTCTGCGGTTATTTGTACAAAATATAGTTAAAATAAAAACAATTTACTCATTTATAGATTTCGAAGACTGTGACTGAACCGGCATAGACCTACACACATGGGCACGAATGTGCCGTTAATCCTGGTTACAGTGTTTGATAGAAGTCAGTCTGCGTGAAGCATACGGGGTTGTAACTTCATATATAGAAAGGCCGTGTTAAAGAAGTATTCCGCCTACCCAAAGAAATGCTTTATGACCAGAAAATTCTTGTCACTTTTCTCTGAAAAACCCCCACATGTCTGTAGCGTCGATGGCTTTCAGATACAGCGTGGGTAGCGATTGGACGTAATGTAAGTTCACGGTAAAAACATTTTCCTTCTCATTAAATTCTCATTTGATTCTTATGTGTTTTGAAATTTCATCAGTCTCCTTACGACTCGTAATATGCAATTGTGACTCGCAGCTTTGAATCGAGTTCCGGGAAAATGTAAGAAACTTGGACTGACTAATAAGTAAAGAAGGAAATTATTTTTTCTGAACAGAAACATTATTTGATATACGTCGACATCTTTGGGTTGTTTTTCTATGTACAATTTTCCATAAACTTTTAATAAATAATTTTAATTAAACGTGTTGGATTTTCCTTTACCTGAAGTCTTTACTTACGATAAACCTTAATAATGCAGCGGGTCAATAGGCTTGCATTAAAACACGAATAAGTATGAATTCAAAGTGACAAATTTGTGATGCTAGTAAAAAAAATCTCAATAATTTTGAGTTCTTCTCGTAGTTAATGGTGACAAATTGGACTTCGTATAAATTCGTTCCTTTTTCATTCTCCAAACATGAAAAAAAAAACGAGTTGAAATAGCAAAAAATGGACATTTAACATCTACATCTATGGTTTCTACACAGAAGCGTGGCGCTGGTCCATTCTTACACAGGCTATAGTCCCTTAGGTATAAAACGAAACTACATTTTCTTCGGGTTTAGAAACCTTGAAACTGAAAATTTCTTCAAAGAAGTCCGAAGGAGTACGCAGTGCTACTAACTAGAGAAATTTCTCTTCAGGAATTCTGAAAACATAGGCATAGTAACTCCCAGTTGTTTAATTATAACAGATTCTTTTTGACAATCGGCACCACCTAGGGGGAGTGCCTGTAACTGTAAGAGTGAGTTGCCACATGTGGACATAATAGCAACGGAATTTAAAATCGTGGGCCTTATGTTGTGTATTCATATGTATTAGATAGACAAGTGGGTGGGTATGTGGTAGATGGGTGGATAGATTGATCGATTACATAGTGCTTCGAAAAATACTTCAAGAATATTTCTGTATCTTTACCCTATTATTTTCTATATATATAGATATATAATTTTTTTGGAGAACTGAACGTTTCATTGAAACCTTTTCCTCTGGTAGGGCTACAAATTCTAAAGTCACATAACGTCGTGAACTTTCAGTGTAGTTTCTCGAAAACTTATTTTATGCGTGTTCATGCACGTCTTTAAAACTTGAAAGTTCTACAGAAATATAGGCTATGTAGAAGAACATTACCTTTCCAAACACAGTGTCTATTTTGTCTGCTTCATAGACAGAAAACTGTACATTTCAAGGCCAAAATTTCAGTTACCGCTTATCAAGACATACCCATTATGCTGCAAGCGAATTTCCCAGCTTACACCTCAATTATATTGACGATCCCGGCAGCCGCGCGGTCTAAGGCGTGGGTCTGCGGTCGCTAGCTTCCTGAGATTTGGGTTCGAATCCCGAAAAGGGAATTGATGTTCGTTTCTTGTAAGTGTTGTGCGTTGTCTGGGAGAGGTCTCTGCAGCGGATTGATCACTTGTCCAGAGGAGTCCTACCGAGTGTGGTGTGTCCAGTGAGTGTGATCTTGAAGTCCCGTGAGGGTCGGCCGTGACCCGGAATCGGATCGGAGCGCCAGAGGAATAAAAAAAAAGACCCTAAGTTGGGATAACTAAAGAATATGCAGTACACAACAAATCTTCTCTCTGCAGACATGTGTATTCAGCATACAGACGCTGTGTTGTTGATTCGATTCTGGTTTCTTTGGTCACGCTGTCAATAAATCAGAATATATGGCGTGGAGTGACAATATTATTAGCGAGTTGAGGCATAGCTGCAAGGTAATTCGCCGGAAGTAGCAAAGAAGAACAATTTTGTTGTCGTCGTCACTGTATAAAGCTGCTATAAGTGAAACTACTTGGTTCAAATCTCTGGATTGTGGGGGCATATGGGCACTATTAAACAAACATTGCTCTTCCAGCTACATTAAAATGAATCTCATTGCTCGAGTCACTGCTGCAGAACTGATACACAAAGCAGCTGCTCTACATTCAACTAGTCACACATTGCTCGAGTCATAAACCTTTGTCGCCAATCAAATCAAAACAAGAAAAGGAGAATTCTTTCCTCCTATGTCAAGTCTGCTTACAAGGAAATGAAAGCTTAAACAGTCACATCACCGTTTCATTAGTGGCTGCAGTTCATCCAGTGAACTGAAGAAGTAGCGGGTACCCGCAGCTTGTTCTTTACTGACTGTGAAACTGATTAGAAAAAGCAATTTTGTAAAATAGACCCGCCTATATAAAGTTCTTTTCTTCTTTGTAATTAAGCACATGGCCATAAAGATAGGATGGGAGGGCGATAATATCTCAGAACTTTCTAACTTTGGTGCTGCATCGAGACAAATATTTAGTTTCAAACTCCGGTCGCTTTACTTCTTACAGCATAGCCGCGCATTAATTACGTAGAAGGTATCTTAGGCCCCAAAATCGATCTGAACGTTTTAGAAATTAGAAGGAACTTTTACCACTAGCGGAACTCAAAAACAAAATTCTATGCCGTGCAGCATGTATCTTGGTCACCATACAGTCTGGTGTGATATCATTCTTGAAAAGTGAGATAACTTACCTTGCCAGAATTACGAAATAATTTGTGAAGGGGTAAGGTTTGCCGTCGAGTCGCTTGAAGATGGCAGTTCTTGTCAAAAATTTCGAGTCGAAACAAACACAAAGACGTTGCTTACATCGTTTTTTAAAACTCGTAATGTTAAATTTTTACGTGAATGAAGTATGAGGTGTGAAAAAAAATTCGGTGAATGTTTAAATAAAGAAATTATTACAGTAAAAATATTGCCATTAATCCCCCTCAAAATACTCCTCCTCGCTTCGAACACACCTATCCCATCGTTCTTGCCAATATCTGAAGCAGTTCTGTAAGTCCTCTTTCGTGAGTGTCTTAAGTTGCGCTATCGTGGCTGCCTCGATATCCTGAACCCATTCAAAACATTTACCTTTCATGGTCATTTTGACTTTGAGGAAGAGCCAGAAGTCGCACGGTGCCAGATCCGGTGAATAAGGTGGATTAGGATATACCGTAATATTTTTATTTAACAAAAATTGCCGTACCAGAAGCGATGTGTGGCACGGAACGTTGCCATGACGGAGGATGAAACCGTTTGCCCGTTTTCTACGCACATCCTTTCTTAAACGCTCTAATAAGTCCTTATAATATTCAGAGTTCACCTTAGTGTTCTTGGGTACAAACTCAGCTCACACAATTCCATCGAGGTCAAAAAACACAATCATCATCAACTTGATGTTGGATCTTGATTGACGCACGTATTTCGCACAAGGAGAACTGGGTGATTTCCATTGGGAACTCTGAAAACTGGTCTCAGGATCATAACCATAGACGAAAGTTTCATCTCCCGTGATGGAATTTCCTAAAAAGCTGGAATCTGGAACGGCACGATCGCCCAACTCCAATGAAATTGACGAAATCTGTTGCTTTCGTTCGACCGTCAAAACACGCGGAACAAATTTCGCACTCATCGACTCAAGTTCAAATCTGTTGTTATAATGTTTTGAACAGAACCATAAGAGACGTTCAGATCCTCAGAAATTTCCCTAATAGTCATTCGCCTGTTTGATCGAATTATTTCGCTTACTCTTTCAACATTCTCTTGGGTTTTTGATGTTGAAGGACGTCCCGATCTCTCCTCGTCTTCAACCGATTCACAACCATTAAGAAATCGCTCGAACCACTTGAAACCCGTCTTCATGGTCACTGCAGCATCACCATAAACTAATTTTAACACTTCATGTGTTTCTTTGGCACTTTTTTGCAGTTTGAAACAAAATTTTATGTTAATGTTTTGTTCGTGATGCATGATTTACGGCACACCTTAAAACACACCTTCTCTCAACCGTAGCTCAAAACCGACTGACTCCACCGAACAAGTTGAAACTTGTCACACATTGTTACTAAGGTTCGACGCGCCGCTTTCCGTACTGAAAATACCTGCCTTTCTGTTGCAGCAGCATTCACCGTACTTTTTGTTCACAGTGGTATTTTAAGTATAAGAAATTCGCCGTTGTAAATAAGAGAGAGTGAGTTTAGTTGCAATATTTTGGTGATGAGAATTTCAAGATGGTTGGATACCCTCGTAAGACGGTAGCTAATCTACATTATTTCTATTATTCTAGAATAAAAAACAAAATTTCACACGGAATCCAAACGAGGACAGATAATCTTATTTTCGCTTTTCTGTAGGCTTCCCAATGCATTTTTCTGCCTGTGAAAATTTGGTATGCGAAATTGGTAATATTTTAAAACGTTCTTCATGAACGCACTTGCATCACTTTGCGGCCTGAAATACGATGATTTATTGCTAACAAGAATTTTATTCTGCTGTCAAGAGACAGTACGAAATATTTGAAGAAGTCCATCTTTCAGTGACGGGGAAAAGATGTTCGTACATTTTATGGGAATAATATGAGATTCGATTTTCGTGAAGCTTGGAAAAGCTATAAGGAAAATTATTTAGTATTTAGGCAAAATTAAGGACAGGAGGTAGTGAGAATATCTACAGTTTAAAGAAGTGGAAAAGAACTGTGGTGTGCATTTGTCAGCGCTGGAGAACAAACAATGGCGGTAAAGATGACATTTTTGGGAAAGCTAATGAACTGCTGAAGTAGAACGAAGGATTAAAATTCTGGGAATTAATTATCTGCCGGCTTCAGTGTGTCACCGTACTAGGTTCACGGCATTGTTACTTCATAAAGAATGACATCGCCACGTTGCGATATGTAGGTTGCACGTGATCTCAGCGATCACTGAGAAGAAAGAAGGTGGAAGTCTCTTAGCGAAAACGGTTTTGCTTTCTTTAAAATAACGACACATTATCCTTTATATTCATCTGTGATGAATCTTTTATCATAATTTACGCCCACGAATCAAAAGATTATCTAAATCAATTTTCCAAACAGATTCCAAGGATCACTTCCGCTGAAAAATTTTCGTACGGCGTCTTCTTCCGGAAACGTGATGCTGATGTTATATTGTTGACTCCAAAGATAATATCCTTCGGCATCGGCTACCCTGCAAGCAAAGTTTTAATAGTGAATGCTATGAAAACACACTAAAAGCTGCTTTGCGGAACGCATTTGGTGAAGACGCACCTGAGTTCTTGACTAAACCGTGGTTTTTGCTTCCAGACCACGCAATGTTACATACTTAAGAACTTTGTTATTAGCATTATACAACGTTGGTGGAGCATCTGCAGAACACCAGCCCTAAAACTGTGACTGGTTCCCTGTGAATTTTGGTCTTTTCCAACTTTTGAATGCTTGGTTTCTTCGGCAGTGAGATGATTCAAGGCACCGCCGCAACCCATGAAAAGTTTCAGAAAACGTCCTTTAGAAGTGGGCCGTCGCCTGTACCTTGAGTCCTGGAAACACAGTTTATGCACTTTTTCTTGATTTAAAGAAAATCTTATCTATATGAGGATTGATGAAGTTTGTGTGACGTCGATGAAAATCACCACAGGCGCGCTTTGCGTACTTCTGTCTCAGTGATATTTATTTGCGTCAAAACGGGTTGATTACGTCTTATGCCAATCTACTTTACCTCCTTCGCTATATCTGAACAGAAAATCAGCTGAATTATCTAATGAAAGTTGCTTCCAGCACACTCAACAACTATGAACGAAACTGTAGATACTTGAGTCAAGGAAAGAATGAATATGGGTAATGGCTGTTAGAAGTCGGCCACCTGCTCCCCCATTCTACTCACATTACACACATCCTCACTGTCAAAAGCTTAGTTTCTTCCTTGCGGGAACAGAGTAACACAACAGAAGAAGAGCGCTGTAGGCGGGAGAACCCTTTGATAGGAGTGGGGGGGAATTCTATGTCAGATTTTCCGTTGATTTAAGTGTATGGTTTAGTGGTGACAAAGACATTTAAGTTTTCACCATAACAAAAATGAAAGCCCACAATCTACTTATCCTAATTTGAACTAACTGGTGTATGTATGGTAATTTGTTTTGTAAACCAGTGAATAGTATCAGCGGTTAAGAGAGTAGAGTTTTGTTAGTGGTGGATTATTATATATAGTACGGAGAGATTACTGCTATAATATTATATTTCCGAATGCCCACGCACCACCTGAGGATAAAAGTTGTGAAACAAAGGGCAGATTTTATGACGAAATACAGCAGGTGTTCTATCACTCTCTTAAGTGTCATGACACATGAAAATTCAAATGATTTTAATGCTAAATTGGGGAGAGAAAACATTTTCAAACCGACAAGAACGAATATGATTTTACATGAGAATAGTAATGATCATGATGCTAGATTATTCACTTTCGCCACATCAAAATCCATTTGTTATGAGCACGATTTTCCCGCACCGAAATATTCATAAACAAACTCGGACCTCTCCTGATGGAAAGACTCACAAACAGATTGATCACATATTGATATAAATGGGATGGTATTCGAGCATACTCGATGTAGGATCATTCGGGGGAGCTGACTGTGATACTGATCACTATCTGATGGTTGCAAACATTAGAGAAAGACTGTTGGTAAATAAAGAAGCAGCATCGACTTTCGATGCGGAAAGACTCTATATCAAGCATCTAAGTGTTTTGGAAGTTAGGAAAAAGAACAAAATTAAAATCCCATATAGGTTCTAAGCTTTGGCGTATTTAAATGATGGCAAGGATATAAATTCCGCTTGCCGAAACATAAAGAAGACTATCAAAACATAAGCAAAAGAGAAAAAATATTAGGAAAGAACGGGACGTCCGAAGAGAGTCCAGGTCTGTATGAAAGAAAACAGCACACATCATGGTTTGAAGAAAATTTTAGAATTTTTAAACTAGAGGAAGCAGACTACAACGCAATTGTTACAGGCTGCAAACCAAAGCAATATGGATAATCCGAATCATGTAAGACGTGGACATTGGAGGAACAAAAGGAGGGAATGTCTGAAAGATAAAGTTAATGAAAAAAAAACATAAGAGCTAGAATATCAGAGATTTGTAGAGGGGATTCACTCATTTTAAGAAGAGATACCGGCATAGATATAATATAGTATGGGATAAGAGGGGTGATTTGGTGTCAGACTACCACAGTATTTTGGTTAGGTGGAGAAATCATTGCGCTCAGCTATTGAATTCACACGGGGTTAATTACGTTAGGCTGACTGAAACACATACGGCAGAGGCACTAGTGCCTGAGGACTGTTTTTAAATTTTAGATGGCTGTTGAAAAGCTAAAATAACACAAACAACCGAGTATTGATGGAATTCAGCAGGAAATAGGACGAGGCGTTCGGAAATCCACAAACTTTTTAATTCTACGTATTTGGAACAAGGAGGAATAGCTTGAGAAGGAGTCGATCATTGTATCTATTTACATGAAGGGTGCTGAGACAGACTGTAGTAATTATCGAGGCATATCATATTCGTCAACTACATACAAAATTTTAACCAACATCTTTCTCTCAAAGTCAGCTACTTATTGTATATTCTGCATTAAACAAACATTTATAAAAAAAACTGGAATACAATAAAGTAATGCAAGCGCTCTTCATAGAATTTAATAAATCACATTATTCAATTATGAGGGAGGTCTTTTATAATATTTTCATCGAAATTCTTATAAGGTTAACAATGATACAGTAAGTTTACTAAAAACTGAACCAGTAATACTGTCCAGGTAGACAAACACTTCTAAGGCACTTTTCCTATTAAGAAAGGTTTTAAAATAATGAGACGCTTTATCCTCGTTGCTTTTCGAATTTGCTTTGCGGAATGCCATTAGGAGTATTCAGGGAAAACAGGAGGGCTTTTAATTAAGTGGTACACTTCAGCCCCTGGTTTATGCTGAAGATGTTAATAATTTGGGAGGAAACGTACGTACTCGTTCAATAAAGAAAAATCAAAAGCAGTAGGAGCCGTTAGAAAGGTAATTCTTATGTGCGTCATCCCCGTTGTGTGTTTTACAATGGTTTGGCATATATGTGTGCGTGGCACTTGCTGTCGAACACAACTATTTTATTGGCTATATATGAAGCTTACAACAACTACATG
>Ga0123355_10005745_pt1 | contig 18231 bp, 10 predicted proteins | sample TergutEmb28metaG_3_FD_89872 | JGI IMG/M metagenome (GOLD analysis project Ga0123355, IMG submission 89872) | Embiratermes neotenicus P1 segment gut microbial communities from Petit-Saut dam, French Guiana - Emb289 P1 | ecosystem: Host-associated > Arthropoda: Insects > Digestive system > Gut ... | reverse complement strand
TTACTTACTTACTCCAAGAAGCTTGAGAAGCCAACCAGTTCTCAGTTAATCAAGGAATTCCCTACATTTTTGGCACCCAAGGGTTCATCACTGCATTCACAAATGCCTGCCACCCATCCCTATCCTGAATCAGATCGATCTAGTCCATATCCCCACATCCCACTTCCTTAAGATCCAGCGTAATATTATCCTTCCATCTATGCCTGGGTCTCCCAAGTGGTCTCTTTCCCTCAGGTTTCCCCACCAAAACCCTATATATGCCTCTCCTCTCCCCCAAACACACTACATACCCCGCCCATCTCATTCTTCTTGATTTTTTCACCCAAACAATATTGGGTGAGGGGTACAGATCATTCAGCTCCTCATGATGTGGTTCTCTCCACTCCCTTGTTACATCGTCCCTCTTAGGCCCAAATATTCTCCTCAACACCTCATTCTCAAACACCCTCAGCCTGTGTTCCTTGCTCAATGTCAGCGACCAAATTTCACACCCACATAAAACAAGAGGCTAAACTATAGTTCTGTATATCTTTATCTTTAAATATTTGGATAGCAAACTGGAACACAAAAGATTCTGCAACAAATGATAGCAAGCATTCCCTGGCTTCAATCTGCTCTTAAATTCTTCCTAAATAAAATTTTGATTTTTTAAGGTTGTTTCTTTGAAAGGGTAAAAGAGCTCAAATATTTATTTGAGCTCTTCTACCCTTTCAAAGAAACTATTATCAATCTTCATAACGTGAATTCGTCCTGCATTCTGATCTCGAGACATGACCACGTACTTAGTGTTATCAGCATTTACGTCTAGTCCAATCTCCTTATTAGCCACTACCAAAGCTTCTGTGTTTTCCTTTATAGTACGTACACTTCATCCCAATATAATATCATCATCAGCATAAACCAGAAGCTGATGTGCACCATTTAATTTCAAGCCATCCTGATTTACCTGAACCCTCCTAATGGTGTACTCTAAAGCAAAGTTGAAAAGCAGTGGCAATAAATCACCTCTTTGTTTCAAACCATTCCTAATAGGAAACATGTCAGATAAATTTTGCCTACTCTGCTATATGTTTCAGTCAGATACATTTTTATTAGCCTTACCAGTTTCAGGGGGATACCAAACTCAATGAGAATGTTACACAAGACGCCCTTCCTAACTGAATCATAGGATTTCTTGAAGTCTGTAAAGAGCTGATGCACTGCTTCATTTTATTCCCATTTTTTCTGAAGTATTTGATGAATGCAGAATATATGATCAGTAGTTTACTTATTGCATCAAAATCCACATTAATGATCCCCAATAATTTCCTCTGCATATGGAGTTAACCTCGACAGCACCACGTTGGATAAAATTTCATATGTGGTTGGCACAAGTGATATGCCCCTACAACTACTACAACCTATCACCCTCCGTATAGATAGGTACTATAATTGACTCCTTAAACTCCTCAGGCAATTCCTCCTTTTTCCAAATAGAAATAATAAGTTATAGATCGCATAGTGAATTCTTCTACACCCTGCCTTAATCAATTCTACTGGGATTTGACCAGTACCTGGTGACAGGTGACTTTTTAGCTTCTCAACAGCCAACTCAAAACTTCAAAAGCACTTGGCTCAGGCACTAGTAGTTATGCGGTATGTATTTCTGTCTGCCTAACATCATTAACCCCATGCATATTCAACAGCTGAGAGAAATGGTTCCTCCACCTAGCCAATACACTGTGGGAGTCTGCAACCAAATCACCCTTCTCATCCTTTACTATATTAGTTCTAAGCTAGTAACCCTTCTTAAAGTCACTGATGCCCCTATAAAAGTCCCTAATATTTTGACCCTACTGTTAGTTTCAAGTTCCTCAATTTTAGTTTTCAGATATTCCTGCTATTTGTTCCTGCAATGTCTGCTAGCTTCATGTCTTACATTGTTTAAATCATCTACATTGCTTTGGCTTGGATCCTGTACCCAATGTATTTTAGCCTGCTTCCTTTGATCTAAAAAACCTAAACATTCTTCATCAAACCATGGTTTATGTTGTTTCAATTCATGCAGGACTAGACTCTCTTCAGCTGAGGTTTTGATATTCTATTTAACGTTCTCCCAAGCACTATTTATGTCCTTGCCACCATTTAAGTTCTCCAAAGCTGCAAACCTGTTTGTAATCTCAATCTGATACTGTTTCCTAACCTCCAGCTCATTTAGCTTCCCGAGATTAAATCTTTCCCAATTAAACTTCTGTGCTGCTTGTTTACCGACTGCCAATCTTTCCCTAACTTTTGCAACCACCAGACAGTGATCAGTATCACAGTCAGCTCCCCTGAAACTTCATACATCTAGTATACTCATATGCCTTCCCCTATCTATCAATATGTGATTAAGCTGGTTGTCAGTCTTCCCATCAGGAAAGGTCCAGGTGTACTTATGAATGTTACGGTGCATAAACACTGTGCTTTTAAAAACTAGATTTTTTGATCTGGCAAAGTTAGCTATTCTAACACCATTATCATTACTATACTGATGTAGACTCTCTTTCCCAATTGTTGGATTGAATATATCCTCTCTCCCCACCTTTGCATTAAAATCTCCAAATAGATTTTCATATGGTACATACGAATATGATCAAAAACCTACTCTAATTCCTCATAAAAACTGTCTTTTGAATAATCACTTTTCTCCTCACTTGGCACAGGCACGTTCTGAACAATGATATTACACCAGTGACCTCTCAGAACTACATATGACACCCTATCGCTAACAAACTCTACTCACTTAACTGCTGATACTATTCTGTGGGGTACAAAAAATCCTCTTCCCAATTGATGATTTTCGTTTCCTTTTCCATACAAAAAATTATAATCCCCCGCTCTTACTTTGCCCCCTGTGTCCCACCTAATCTCTTGCACACCCACTAAATCTAATTTATATCTTGCTAATTCCCTGGCTGCTGCTGTAAGTGAACCTGCCCTACACAGGCTCCTAACATTCCATGTACCAAATCTCAAGTCCCTTTTTCATTGCTGAGGTCATACCAAAGAATTGGTCCAGGTCCGAGGCTTAATGTATGAATGTTTCGTAACAAGATATGTTTTTACGGTGAGTTGTTAAGTTGTTAGCCCTCACCCAATTCCCAAGCTGGAGAACAACCACTTGTCAGCTGTCTGTGACTGCTTATTCAATATATTCGCGGCTACCCTCCATATTGGAGGCCGTTCCTCCATCCGCAACCTGAGGACGCACCATGCTGTGGTGACAGGGACCCACTCATCACAGGTTTATACTCTTCCAAATATTTTTACTCTTAGCAACACCTAATGCATATTTGAAAAATTATTTTTTACAAACTATTATCATTTTGCCTTGATTCATAGCCAATTCGTTGGCAATAAACCATTTAGCCAAATGAAACAGAACTATAATTGACACTGAACAGATATCATTGAAATGTTTGCTACATATTGTGCCACTAGTAACATCAGCAAATATTATAAGTTCTAATAAGAACAGAAGGAAAGTCTTCAGTTTCTCACTGATATGTCCTACATAAGTGGCAAGCAAAAGGAATATCTGAGAGTAAATAACAACTAATAATCAGTAATGAGTTCCTACTATGCAATACCTTCTAACCCACTTCAAATAACTTTCAAGTTATTTTATATTGTTTCCTCACCAAAACGCAATCGGTCACATTGTGGTCTTCTGGAGGGAGAGGATGGAGGAGGAGGAAAGGTAGTAGCAGCAAGAGCAGCACTCACTAACAACTTTCATATGCTTGAGTTCCAAAGCACTTTGCCACATTGTTTAAAAGTGTTCATCCAAAACACAATGCTACACTAAAGTGAATGAAATCAACATACCTTTCTTCTACATTTTCCTCTCCATATAATTCCACCTGTGGAACCTTCTTCTGTTTGTCTTTGTCCTTGAACTCCTGGAACAGCCAGAGCCCCAGAGTGGCCCCTTCTGCAGCTGCTTCGGGGTTACCCATCCCCTCCAACAGAATTTTCGTAACACCCACTTCCCGCAACATTTTGCATCCCTCTGTGGAGTAATACAAACAGAGTCAACCCCTGACGTAGCATTCCCCTGATATAGGGCCACCCTCACTTAGCACCCCTAAAAGTCTGTGAACAGAAATTCCCATTATGCAGTATCTCGATTTACTGCCACCTTCTGTAAAACAAATTGAAACCATGGCACTATATCAGAGGTTAACTATACATATATGTATGTAAAATTAAACTGCAACTCCTATCCTGACAATGTATACCAATGCATGATTTTAAGTTTCAATTACAAGTCACTTGAGACCGCACATCAGTATTCTACTCTGAAGCATCTTATTATTGTTGTTACTGTTGTTGTATTACCACATAAAATTACAAGCGTGCAGTGAATATTCTTGCGTACTTTATAACTGTTGTGAATACTCTTTAAGTTCTTAACACTGCAAAAGTTTTATACAATCCCACATGACCTGCAGGCAACGGACAATATCTATATTCTTCACTGCTGATCAGGTTTCAGGCTTCTTGAACATGACATCGACATAAAAGGTAATGGTAAGGTTATCGATGTACATGCTATCAAGGCAAATAGAGGGAGTGTAGGTACAGCTCCATTTATTTCCACACTTGGTACTAGATGGATATAATTGGTCACCTCCACATGCTGGTCATTTTATTCCCATAAAAGGAATCGCAAGAACCCATCAACAAGGAAGAAGAGGAAGAGGCTACTGAGCCCCAGAGCCAATCTGAACATTCTAAAAGGAGAAAAAAAAACCTTTTTGCCCTGCCACAAATCAAACCAAAATTTCTCAGCCATCCAGCCCACAGCCTACTCACTATACCAACTACGTTATCCTGACCACCAGCGTAACTTATATATAACCATCATAAAACCAACCACCCACCCACCCTTCCACCTATTCATTCATTCATTTTGTAGTCTGTCTTGTGACAGGTCCATAGCCTCTTCCAAAGTGGGTTCTTCATAGACTGCAATCTAATGCTTCCTCTGTCAATTTCCAGCATCCCCCGTTTTCCTTAACATCATCCAGTGGTTTCTTACGTCTTCTTCTCCATCTTCCCATCACTTCTATCCTTCCCTCCATCTTACCTTCAATAATGCCTTATACCCATGCCCCAAGTTTAAATAAAATATTCTTAAAAACAATGAATAATTCACAATTTCTTCTGCACACTGGAATGAACAATGCAACCTACAAACTGTTTCAACTCACCTGAGTCACTATGTTGCACGATCTGAAAGAAAACATGTAAACTGCTAAGCATAACAATGCAAGAACTTGCTGCAGTGAATGATGACATACCTGATGCTGCATTTCTAACATTTTCCTGTCCCTCATCAATATCCTCTTGCTCATTGTAGCTGCAACCATTTTTCCCCAACCCCACAACTGCAATTACAGGAAACTGTGATCCAAGGTGGTAAAAAACTTGTCCTTTACCCTTCTTCACACCTGGTCCTGCTCTATAAAAACAACATGATCACACTTTGATAACAAGAAATTACTTAAACCATAAAAGCATTAAGACAAACCAAAATAATCAGACAACTATCTTTGTGGAAGATGGGCCAAGACTTCTAATTGGGTAAAGAAACAAATGAACAAACAAACAAACAAATAAACAAACAAAGAATCAACAAGCAAACCCATAAGAGGAGGACCTTTCTCTCCCCTTTTCCCTCCTGAAGGCAAGAGCATAACAGGTTCTCAAAATTCTGTAGCAAAAATGACCCCAAATGATTGACTATAAACAAAACACAAGTCAAGCTTATTTCAGTATATCATCCTCAATCATTTAAGGTAAAAAAATTATACATTTATGACAGTGTTTATAAAGCACCACTTTATGAGAACTATAAGTTCAAGCAGAGCTTTGAGGAACACAGCAGACAAATAACAGATCAGAATTAAATGTGCCCAAATTCTATTGTAGCTCATAAATTAAACTGTATTGAAATCCAACTTCTATTGCAACCCCAATATAAAATGTATTGAATCCTTGCAACTCTGATATACAACATTACTGAAATACAACTTTTACTACAACTACAATAGAAAAGTTTATCAAAATGCAACTTACATTGCAGCCCCAAAACCAGATGTTATTTAAACCTAATTTCTCTTTACCTCCAATATATTTTATTTAAATCCAATTTCTGCTGTAACTCTAGTAACAAATATTACTGAAAACGACCTAATACTTTCATAGATGGAATGGGCATGGTGATAAACATGGCCTTCCTATGATGCATTCATTTTATTCACATATTACCAAGAACATATAAAAACTGAAGAAACAATGTAATAACATGATTAAGAAATAAAAAAATACATAAATATGGACCATTTGCTATTATTCTGTGGAGGAATCTGACATAGGTATCAATCACCCACTCTTAAATCAAGAATTTCATTTTTTGAATATTAGTTGTAGAAAGTAATTAGAATACTTGGCAGTGATTATAAATTCAAAGTGTTATTTTAATATATCATACTGTGCATTGATCATACTGTAGATGAAATATATATATTGTTTTCTTGTGTCAACCAATGTATGTATGGGATTTTCTTTGTCTAGTGTAACTACCTCTCACTCTGTCTGCTGCCTTTCATGGTTTATGAATGCTGTACCGTAAAACACATAATTTACAAGGCTTTGGAGTTACAGCTCTCAAATCACTCCTCCTAATAACAAATTATTTTAGGGACATCACCTGAACCACTATTTTCCAACCTGTTTATCACTAGGATCTTCTGCATGGTTTACACAGTTAAAATAAATATTATGATGTGCTGTACTTCCTGTCTGACTAAAATGTAAAGTAAAATAAAGGAAAGTGAGCCAGCCATCCATATTTTTATATTAGCTAAACACCAAAGCACGGCATAATCACACCTGTCACAAGGGTGATGACTTCAAATTTTCATAAAAATGTGTCGTACAGTCAGAAACATCTTAAACCCCTGATGAGAATTAACTGCGAAAAATTTAGTATTACTACATGCTATAAACAAAACCTCAAATTATGTCGAAACACTTGCAGCTGGTACAGAAGGGTGAATTTCCTAACACTCAATATGAGGAAATAAGGACTTACTCATAGGTTCATCACTGAATGGAATGTGTGTCAAAAAAAATATATTTCTTACATGGCAGTGCAAATTACTATCCAAGACAATGCAAAATGAAGCTACTTTATTTTCAAGACTCACGGTTTATTCAGCAGCGATGAAGACACACAACATACATTACATATAGGCATACAGTACCTTGATAATCCACACAAAATAAATTCACCAAAATCACAAAAACTTTATTGCTACACGCTTCATCTCTTCAATGCCATTACACTAAGACAAAACTGTACACTAAGCACAACTTCCATGTGTTTAGCACTTGACAATAAAACGGTTCACATTCAATAAGCACTAACAAATGCATACAGTACAGGTAAGATTTTTGTACAGAGACTTCACAGAATAAGCATGAGGGAAAGCAACAAAAATAAACACATAAAAACTGAAAGAGTCGAGTATTTTTTTAAGTGCTGAGAAACTCTGAATAAAAGTAGCAATTTATGGGGAACTGGTTCCCGTATGTATCACCTACAGTAAATCAGTATGACAACCACTATCTCTTGTTACAGGTTTCATTTGATTCTCAGAATAAACAGCAAAACTGTCCCTAAATATAATTCATGAGGCTGACATTTGTAAGTGATGAGGTGCTTTCTTGGAGACATAAACCAAATTTTTAAATGCTAACAACAACACTGCCTATCAAAATACTAATAACACAGCGAGAGAGTTCTCGACTACTTACTTAAAATGCTTCCATGGAACAGAGATGTACCACAAAACTGAATAGTTTTAAGGCACAAAACAAAGACTCAACAACTTAACAAGATAAATCTACACCAATGTAGAAAGTTACAATATAATAAGGAAACAAGGTTAAGTGGCTTCATCAGACAAATACAATCTGAAGGCATTAAATACTGAAGTGGGAGCATTAAGACAGAGGTGAACATCCCTCAAACAACTGCAAATCAATATGGGAAACACATATATAATGGATTTGCAGAAGTATAGCAATATACTTTGTGGGTTCAGCAACAAATAGACTAAACCTCTCAGGCAAATTCTTTTGTGAGCAAAGCTGCACGTCACTGAACCTCTCAGGCAGAATTACAGCAAGTTGCTGAATCTCTTCAGGCAGATTACGAGTTATTTTCTAAGTGCATCTGCAAATAATTTAACCTTTCAAGAATTACAATGATTTCTTTTGTATGCATGACCACAAAGCACTGAAACTCTTCGGGAGAAGTGCATGGAGCTCTATTCTGATTGCGGCTACAAATTATTCAACCAGGTACAAGTCAGCGGCTCTCAGGCCCACTGAAATTCAAACTACTAATGAACTGATAAACCTACAAACTACATTTTACAAATAATGCATACCCAGATCACATCTCTCCATTCTTCCATATGCACTCCTAACACCTCCACAGAAAACTTACTTCCACACATTTAAAAAGTTTGTGTTGGTAAACAGAGAACACTTCCTTTCATATATTTTCCTTTAATTCCAGTATGTGAAGGTTTTATGATTCCCCACAGTGCAAGTAACAAGCCTGAAGTTCAAAGAACAAGCTGGCCACAAATCAGTACAAATAATTTTGTCCACAGACGGTCACCCCAGAGTGTCCATTGATGCTCTTGCTGTAAGAGCAAGAGGAAATCTTGTTGGAAGAATGCATAGCAGTATTCATCATTTGTCACCCTCTCAACCACACATACACACACACACACACACACAAACACAAAAGTGGAGAATCTGACACAAGAACCTTTCAGAATTAATCACAATCATGCCAAAAAGCCTCCCACAACAGCAACAGGTTGTGGTGAGAGCCAGTATCTGTTGTTCTGTAAATCCCCAACTAAATCCTGAACTTGGGTGGGGTAAGAGGGGAGTGTTGATCTTAGCCTCATATTGGAGGCTAAAGCAGCCAATTAACAAATTCAATCTGTTATCAGGATCATGTAGTTATAATTCATGCACTACGGTTGTCTTAGCAGCATCAGTGGCACGTTTTATGACAGTTGGTACCGACACTTCTGAAATACCTGTGTCCCACAAAATGTGTCTCAAAAACTTACAGGGAGCGTGTTTAAACCTTGTGCTGATTTCATCCAATTTCTTTTCAGTGACCAATCAATGACTTCATCCTTTTCTTTATTGTTCAATGTGTATCATACACATTGGCATTTCAACAAAGTAAATAATGCAAGTGAATAAATGCTTATCACAAAGGTGAATAACAGTTTCAGGAGTTAAAGTAATATGGATTGCATAAGATACAAGACCCACAATGCAAAAGAGGCTGCTTCACAGCTATAATGTTTACAAAATCACTGTATAAGTAAAGAACCAATTTTCTTAGGCACATTCTCAAGTAATTCTTGATGGCTATAGAAACACATTTTTCTTTACCCACCAAACACATAACATAGGAAAAAAAAATAGACATGACACAGAAAACTAACATGAAACTTTAACAAAAAACATTCCTTTACTGACTAATTTCATGAGAAGTATTAACATCATTAAACAATTTATGGATTACAATCAGTATATTGGTGCCCAGAAATGAAGATATATCTCAACATCAAATAACTGATATAATTTCACACTGCTGAAAGCAATCTCCCATCACATCACAGGAACCTTCCAAATTCAATTTTTGAAGCTCTGTTATAACTACTTAAATAATACCCCAGATGGAAGCAAAGAGAAGCAAAAAATGAAACCAACTGCCTTTAAAATAATATATATATATATATATATGCCCAATATGTTAAAAAAATAAGATTCCAGCAATTTATCAAAGTGAGCACCACCAATAACTACATTATGATGCATCTATTTATCATACATACATACAATCAAAGACACAAAGGACCAATCTCAAGCCACAATGAGACTGAAATATGTTAAAGAATTGCGTGCTAGACCATGTTTAACAGAGCTCAGAAACTTATACAGACACCTCTCATCAATCCATCATATCTCTTGACCCTATTAACTCAGAAACAATGACACAGCAACAGCTAGATCTTAACTTTTTATTTAAATTGTCTTTCACTGATTTAACTATCATGTGTTCAGACATCAATGTACTGCAAACACGCAAGAATTTTTACTTTCACCATGGCATTGTCGAGGTCTTCTATCTTCTTGAATGTTACGCAGCATCAGTTGGTAGTCTGTTATGGATGTTTTGGGTAGCACATTGCTAACAAACTACCCACTGAGGCTGTGCAACATCCCAGAACATTAAGAACCTTAAATTGCAACTACTCTTCACGAGACAGCAAAACATGTGGGTCACATTCTGCATATTCCAGGATTACCACCTCCTCAAGTCTGAGGTGTGCTCCCTTGGAGCAAGGTAGCCATTCAGATCCACATACTGTTGCTCAGGGTTATCTGACAACCAGCCACTGTGAGGGGATAATCTAAACACGACAGGTACTCTGTGATTCAAGCAAATGACGCTTTAAGGCAATAGAACAGTGATAGAAGCACACATCACGCTTGCAATCCTAGCAGTTCATGTCATAGACTGTTTTCTTTCATTCTGCCTTGCTGCAACAGTACACCTTCCCCAAGATAACCTCATTTTGTCTTTTAATGACAACTGGACAGTGTCAGCCATTTTACACACAGACACAGACACAGACACATACACACACACACACACACACACACACACACACACACACAGCTGCAAGTCACATTACGTGCTTGTGTTAATTTCCTTCATCTCATTTTTATTGGGGTGGTCAACAAGTTACTGTAATTCATGACATGCAACTATTGCACAGTACCTTCTGTTTTCAATGGTACTCTTCACCAAAGTTTATATTTAAAATGCGACTGGAATTTTCCTTTGTTTTAGACAAAACACTGCAATAGGAACTTAGATTTGACTACAAATACCCAATTATCACTCCTTATAAATTCGTAAGAATTATTCTGTTGACACCACAATAACTACAATAATCAACAACCACAAAAGCAGCATAATGTTAGTAACATTTAAGCACAGAACACAACAAATAACACTAAATTTCGTACTTTCATTCAGACCAATTTAAAATCTTTCAATATACATTTTCAATCAACATGCTGCATTCCAGACACCTGCCTTCGGTTAATGCCATCAGCACAGTTCAAGAGCTTATGTACAAGTCCTCTGTATGAGACTGGTCCTTCATATGTTCAATAAATTGAAACCTGACATAACATGTCGAACCATTGTCTTTCTGAAGCATACGGATCACTATGCCTCCCCAGCTCCAGCCAAATTACAGAAGTAATCTGGTGACTTTACCTTAGAAGCCAACCATTATTAATTAATTAATCACTGACACCATATCTTTTTTGGACTCTGTCCATTGCCTAAACGTTTTAAATAACATGAAGTTCCAGAAGCCATCTCTGCTTCTGTTTTCAGGTAAAGAACCAGAGCTGCCTTTTCCAAAATGTTTTTTTTTAGGATGGACAAAATTATAAAAATGATTGTGCCAGTGAGTCATACACCATCACCAAAGCCCTTTGGTGTTTAATTAATAAATAAATGTTTCTAAAATAATGCAAATGCATGAGTATTCTTTCCCTGCATTCTACCTCTGTCCCCTCTACATGCATCACACATTTCATTTCATACTTTAGGAAGGGTGTTGATAAGTAAATATTTTTATGCAGATAAGGTGCTCCATAGTTCAGTCTTCATAGATTTCCATAAAATATATGTTCCTGCTCTCATGTATAATACAGCTGTAAAAGCTGAATTTTGCTTATGGCCTATAGTCTATGTCTACTACAATAAATCTTATATCCATCCTGTATTGTTGTTGATAGTTTTTAACAGTTTATGGTAATTAAAGGAACAGTGTATAAAGATATTCCTGCAGTGGACACTTTCCTTGCAGCACATCTAACTTGCTTTCAGAATGTATCCTGTTCAGATCTAAGCCATGATTCTTGAGATTATCCTCAGTCCCTCCAGTAAATGCCAGAACATTACCTTAAAACGAACCACCACTAATTCATCCCACACCCCTTGCAATAATTCTACCAAATCCTACTTTATGCATTTTCAGCATATGATACTTTGACTTTAAAGAATGAAACACACCAATCATAATTTTCTTGTACACTACCCTGAGGTCAGCTAGCTTAACCTTAGTTTTATGACTTTCTTCAGCCCCTCTAGAAGTTTCACGGTACCTTAAGTCACATATCTTCCTCCTTTGTGCTTCCCAGAAGACACTTCATAAATAGCTACCTAAGCACAACCACAGGGTAAATGCAGAATGGATCAACTGCATTTGCCAGACATCTTGCTGATCCAGTCAAAGAAACAGTAAACAATACACTGACATAAACAATACTATAACATGCACACATAAAAGCCACTGGTGTCCATCCTTTTCCCTCACATCATGGGTTAATATACTGGTACATCGCATGTATAGGATTTCCATTTCGATATTAAATTTGCATATACTACATGCATTTTTTAAATCTTTCCCACTTCAGTATGCTTACAAATAAGCTTGCATCAAAATACTCTACCACACCTTCTTAAATATCATGTTGTGTAAGCCTAATAAAGGTAATAAACTATCTCTTACACCTTCACGTTAATAAAACACATGCTTAATAACTGGAACACATCCAATTTCCAGTACTGGTTAAAATTCCAAGTAATACAGCATCTCAAAAAACCTTCAAAATATCTGTACATCATCTAAAGGGAATGGAAACCAATGATCTAAGTCATTAGCATATACTTACATATTACTTGAGCTTCTTTCTTAAACAAACACTGAAAAATATTTAAACATTTGGCACAGTACTAGTAGTTTGACCAACAGCACTTGCCAGTCAACCCTACAGCTAGATCAAATTCCACATGACAATGAAACATGATCACACATATCACAACGGACATACAATATGCCACATTTTGGAAACATGTATAACTGTAAGTTAAAACTACATTAATAAACTCACTAATACAATCACAACATTTAAGGTTGCCAGGTTCAGAATTGTGGACCTAAGAGATTTCCTAATTAAAACTTTGATTCTGCCTTGGTGTCTTCTTTATCACAATCCTGGGAAAGAAACTTTTGATTCTTTATTTACAATTCTATGTTGATGTCAGTCATGTAACCTGAGAATAACAGTACGTATGAAAAAATGTCATCATTACAAATCCTGTTTGACTCACCCATGTACTAAATAAATGAAAGGTGGAGGAAACGACAAAAACACCACATGCAGCCAAATCCTCTAAAAAGTTTACAGGAAATAAATAGCCTTACACATAAATTAAATTTTCAATGTACTTAAATAAATTAGTATCTTCATTACATCGGCTAGTAACACTCAAGAGGTTACCACACGTTCTAATGTTATGATCCACTAAAAAATCTTCATGAATTGTACCAGGTTTGAACATCATTCTTAAGATTTTATTCTAAAACATATAAAAACTATAAAAAAATCTCAAAGCTCTTTTCATTTTAATGCGTGTAAACTACTAAATATAAAAATATTAAATCCAGTTGCTCTGTCACATCTACAGACATCACCAGTCTCAATTTCCTTTTCTGGCTGATAATGATAGAATATTATTAGTAGACAGGAAATTTCTATGCTTCCTTGCAATTTGCCACATATGAAATGATATTCTGCTATGTGTGTATTAATATAAACCATTTTAAGTCCCCTACACGTACCTGGTTACTACATATGATCAACAATGGTAACGTCCCTGTACATGCAATGAAAGCATATAAAAGAGTGGAGGAATAGCTCCACTCATTCTCCACCTCAGCACTAGATTGAGTTAGGTGGTCAGCCTCACAACCTGGTTGCTTTAGGAAAGCATCTGAGTATCCACTGAATAGGAGGCTGGGTGCATCCCAGAGCCTGCCAGGATTTAAAACTAGACTGTCCCAGCCAAAGCAGACATATCCCAGCCCAAGCAGAACAAATCCAATGGTCTTTGAAAATGCATCTGTATTTCAGGATTCAGCTCTGTGGCTCTGTTTCCCATTCATTTCCCCTCCTTCTAGCGCCTCAAAGCTGAGTCCTGAACTACTTTTACTGATTCACAAAACAAAGCTAGTACTGCTGTTAACTTAATCTAAGCACTTTTCCTCAGGACATCCCTCACCCATGATCCATTTGAACACTTTCATTAGTGTACTGATTAACAGTATAGTGAACAATCTTACAAAGAAGAGCCTTACCTCGAGAGGTAGCAAGAAAGATAGGCAGCAGAGGTACCAGAATTTACCCAAAACTATAAACAAAATTTTGAATCAAGAACCAAAAGCAAAATTATATGATCTCATTTCTGTTGTGGAAGTAAACATCTACAGTGTTTCCATACGACACGAAAGTACAATGTGCAGGGGTAAATAATTTGTCACTTGCTTTTTATTCATTTACACTGGATACCACACAATGAGCTGCAGTATATTTCGCTCCACCTTCTATGGCACCTAATTAAATAATTACAGATCAAATGATGACATCTATGACCTGACATGTCTAAAAATTCAGCTAACTTGTTGCTATTACTTATACAGATATACTGTAAGCATATGGACTGATTCTTCTGAATTTGTAAAACGTGACTCAATCAAAGTGTTTAATCACACTAGACACTGCTCTCTACATGTCTGACTATAGTTTCTATGCTACATGGTACCACAGAATCAATCAGCTACTCACAGACACATGTATTTGCTGCATGGCATAATCATCTTATGGGACACAATAATTCATGGACAAGAATGTGAGCAACATGGCAATAAGGTATTAAAAAGAGTGTAAGTATGAATATAAAATCTTCCAACCTCCATCAACATAAAAGTGTATAGCTTATCTGTCTTAAATAACAAAAGCTTTGACACAAAATCATGTTTCTTCCCCATCAGCAGTGCTCCTCATGGATACATATATACCTGACAACCTTGTTCTAACAGAACTGTTTGTCACAGTGTATCATGCTGAGCAGTTACAAATCAATGGACAGAAATATACACTCCTATTGAATTAGCAGTAACAATTATACCTATGACTTCCCTTGCCTGTCACAGTTTATCATCCACATGCTCAAATTTCATACAAATGCTCTCACTTTTCATTACTTCTGGCTAAGATGTGAAAATATTTTTATGGACGACATTTGTAAAATGCAGTTGACTACTCACTTGTGGTGAGTTTGATTTCAAGAACCAAGGAACATTGACAATAAACACTTATATAAACATGTCAAAACTGCCATTTTTCTAAGTGATGTAAGACTTTCTGCAAGAAACAAACTGCCTCATAATGAGAACTAGAAATGTACACCTGATTCAAAATATACATATTTTAGATAGTAGTTCACACAGTTGAATGGGTACAAACATTTAAGATACTTTCTAATACCAACATTCAAAAATACTGACATGAATGTCGGTAGAGAGTACTCTTATGCAGATTGCAGAAAAGTTCTTTAAGACTTTGGTGTAGTGAATGAATTCTTGGGTTTGGAAACAGGACCTGCCATAAGTTCACAAGCCCTGATAATGATTTCCAGGCCACTACATTAACAATCCCACATACCTGTTAATTTAATGTTGAAAAAGAAAACATTTCTCTGAAAACTTGGTACTTAGTATGGTAATCAACTCAAAAAAACAATATTTATTCCCCATTACCTAGCACATTATAAATCATGACTTGTCCAGTGATAAAAATTTTCCCCACAAACATAAATAAGTTAACTTTTAATACCAACATAGAATGGTACCCAAACATGAAAAATGACAATAATAGTCACTATACCTGAATAACATTCTAAGCCACCAACCTATGCATAACAGTAGTTACACAATCAAAGCTGTATGAAATATACAAAGATTAGGTACCATTCTTATGAATACAATACACAAATTTTCTAATCTAATCAGCACAAAACAATTAACACTTAGAACACCAAACTTTACAACAACACTATGGGGAGTATAAGACACACTGCAATGCTGCTACTTATGTGCAAATCACTCAGGGATGCAGTGACACCTGTGCATTCAAAGATTCAGGAACCAACAACAGCTGAGAAGAGATACCAGGGAAAATGACTGGTTTGTGACAAGGAGAAGCTCAAATAAATGAAAATGTGATCACAAATTTAAACACAGGCATTAATTTTTGCATCTCATACAAACACAATTTCACACTGATTGCTCATATGCCAAGGAATTACTGTATTTTATTCACCATGGTACTACACATATAAGACATGATTAACTCTTTTTTTATGTTTTGCTGACTGTGCATTTCAGTATATTTATCTTATTACTAAGATAAATGATTAACTCCACTGCTATTTCTACTCATGGAACTGGCTTACTCTTATGCTTCTCAAATGCCTTCTGTGCATTCTAAAGACTTTCAATCACTAGGCACCAGCATGTCAAAAACAGGAAACATATACACAAGCAAGGATACCCCATGGGAACAGACTATCTTACGTACTGCTGTTTGAATATAATAACATATTTGGAACTGAAATGGCTCATTACAATGACAGGCTTTTCCTGTAGTTGTAATGAACTACTGTACTGAAATAGTTTTTTATGTGTATTACTTAACAAGTCAGAGATAAATGAGTATGAAGAACTGCTAATATGATACTGAACTGAAAAACACAGAATGCAGAGAATAATTTGTTTCAGGATAATGTAGTCTGTACAGCCACTCCCTAGAGGCTGGATGGTCCAGGGATCGAATCCCACTGTGGGCAAGATTTTCTGTACCCATCCAAACTAGCCCTGGGGCCCACCCAGCCTCCTATACATGGGGGGGGTCTCTTTCACTCAGGTAAAATGGCTGAGGCATAGGATTAACCACCTATCCCATCTAGCATCCAGGTTAAAAGAAGAGTAGAACTATCTTTCTACTCCTCCTCTGGGCCTTCATGGCCTGTAATAGTGTGAACTTCATATGGCAATAATTGTCCAACAAGATGCAACAGAATAGTTTATTTAAATCTGTCAAATGCTCAACATGTTTCAGGTGATATTTCACCCATCATCAGGAGCTCATAAGACTGTATCTACAGCATCTGGCATTAATGAGACCCGTACTGCTACCTGTCGTGAACATGGCTGGACGGGAAAGTTCATGACAGGTAGCAGTACAAGTCTCATCAATGCCAGATACTGCTGATACAGTGTTATGAGCTCCTGATGATGGGTGAAATATCGCCCGAAACATGTTGAGCAGCTGACAGATTTAAATAAACTGAATTCTGTTGCATCTTGTTGGATAATTATTTCCACATTATACAATGCATGGTCCACTGAACATAAATTGTGAACTTCATAATTTGCTTTAAAATGTTCTAGGAGCATAACTAATCTCAAAGGGCACATATATGATATACGAGAATGAACTACATTACCAAATAACCATCACTACACTTAAAATACAATATGATACAAACTGAACACAGTCTAACAAAACACTCCTAACAAAGCAGAAATTTATTTAGAGAACAATATGTTGGTATGCTGGAAGATAACACAAATAATACTGCAGCCAAACATTTTTGATATATTTGTTTCTTAGGTTTGTTGGCATCAGTTACGGACGGTTCATGGCCATGCATTGTAGGTTAATCTGTCAACATATATTCAGAACCGTTGGTGTTAAGTAGGAGGGGAGAGATTTAAACAACAAAATGGTTAGGAGCTGATAAGATGCTAGCAGTGCAGTAAGGAAGTCAGTCGCATACAAAAGGTGTCCGTGAGAAAGTACAAGTGACTGTGTTATTTTAATAAAATATGATTTAGTTGTTTAACTTGATACAGCACGCCTTTTTTTACTTTATCAACAATAAATTGAGTAAATAAAGCAAGCAAAAAGAAATAATTAAAACTATATGTGGTTCAGCGAACCATGCCCATTTCCCGAAACACGATCGCCCACCAGACTGAGCATGCTGGGACAACAAAGTTACAAAAGGTGATCATGTAGAATACTAACTGTAACAGACCATTTATTTCAACACTCATAAAAAGAAAGGTAATGAATCATATTAAAATCATGTGGTTCATATGGTTC
>Ga0123355_10005744_pt1 | contig 18235 bp, 13 predicted proteins | sample TergutEmb28metaG_3_FD_89872 | JGI IMG/M metagenome (GOLD analysis project Ga0123355, IMG submission 89872) | Embiratermes neotenicus P1 segment gut microbial communities from Petit-Saut dam, French Guiana - Emb289 P1 | ecosystem: Host-associated > Arthropoda: Insects > Digestive system > Gut ... | reverse complement strand
TTTCGCCCTTACAGTTTCTTATAAATTATCGAATACGAAAAGCCGGAGAGCTTTTGCGAACCACAAATTACTCAATAGGCGAAGTAAGTGTAATGGTTGGGTATCCCAATCAAATGAATTTTGCACGAGCCTTTAAGCGTGTAACAGGGTTTACACCCATTAAATGGAAAAAGGATGTCGCGTTAACAAAAATCGATGAAACAAGTTTCAATGATTAATGAAGTACCTTTTCATATTATCAAGATAGCATAAATAAAGGAGTACGCAAACAATGTTGGAATTACGATTACTAAGCTCATTAGCGAAAGTATTTTATAGGGACGCCCCGCCGGAACGGCCTGAAAAAGAATGGCTTAGTGCTTTATGCGGTGAAAGGGTTTCGCTGCAGGCCGCATATAAGCAAAGCGTGGATTCGGGTCGTATTTGGGGATGCTTAAAAGTTGAAGCGCCTAAAGGCGTAGATGTTACGGTTCGCCGTGTGCGCTACATGCCAGGCAATATTCCGCCAAGGTACAGAAAAGATGACGGGTATCTTCATGCTGACGACGGATTATATCCAGATTTATTAGAGCCTTTTGAACAAGGAAACGAATGGGTTCACCTGCTTTCAGGCACATGGCAGAGTATTTGGATAGATTTACAGCTTTCGGCAAGTGCGAAACCGGGCAGGTATCCTATCATCGTTCAAATTTCAAGTAAAGAAGGCGAAGTGCTTAACCGAGTTGAAACGATTCTAGAAATTATCGGGGAGGATTTGCCTCCGCTTGCAATTCCAAGAATATCATGGTTTCACACAGACTGTTTAGCACAGTATTACAATGAAGACGTTTTTTCAGAAAGACATTGGGAAATCATAGAAAATTTTGCGGCTTGCTCTGTGCAACATGGCATAAACTCTTTGCTCACACCTATTCACACGCCCCCACTGGATACAGAAGTAGGCGGTGAACGCCTCACAACCCAATTGCTTGATATAACCGTAACAGATAATGGCTATAAGTTTGGCTTTGAAAAACTAGAGCGATGGGTAAAGATGTGCATTAGAATAGGTGTTGAATATATTGAAATGGCTCACCTTTTTACCCAATGGGGAGCAAAACATGCACCCAAGATTATGGGCACAAAAGATGGGAAATACATTCGCCTGTTCGGCTGGGAAACGGATGCGACCGGAGACGAATACAGTGCGTATTTAAGCCAGATGTTACCGGCATTAATAGCGAAGCTTAAAGAATGGGGTATTGCCGAAAAAGTCATATTTCATATTTCTGACGAGCCCAGATTAGAGCATTTGGAAAATTATAAAGCTGCCCGTGCAATTGTAAATCCATTACTGGAAGGCCTTAAGATTGTGGACGCCTTAACTGATTACAATTTTTATAAAGAGGGTGCGTTGTCTGTGCCCATTCCGTCAGTAGAGCATATCACACCTTTTATTGAAAACAAGGTTCCTGAACTATGGTGTTACTATTGTTCGGCGGAAAGTTACAAAGTGCCGAACCATTTTTTCATGCAACCATCTTACCGTAATCGAATTCTAGGCGTGCTGCTTTATAAGTATAATATTGCTGGATTTTTACATTGGGGTTTTAATTTCTACAACTGCGTGCATTCGGTTTACCCCATTAACCCTTTCCGTACCACTGATGCCGACGGTTCATTTCCATCGGGAGATTCATTTATGGTATATCCCGGAGCAGATGGCAAGCCTCTGGCGTCTTTGCGGTTATTAGTCGCCCAAGATGGTTTTAACGACCTTCGAGCGCTTCGTCTTTTAGAGAAAAAAATCGGGCGCGAAGCGGTACTTAATCTCATCAATGAAAACTTGGAAGAGCCTATCACATTCTCTAACTTACCCCAAAACGAGGAGTATATTTTATTTCTGCGGCAAAAGGTAAATAGACTCATTCGAGACTCAGAAGAGAGATTATCGGCTTTGGGAGTATAATTTTGCGCACAAAAAAAGCTACCAAACGTAGCCGAAAAAATAGTGGTTGCCTTAAACGGCAGCTTTAGTCAACGCAGAAACATCGTAGCGAAGGAGAGCAAAATCGCCTAAAACAGAGTTGATAAACCCAATTCGCCCTTCTCGGTCAGGAGGTTATTGGTTGAATAAAAAACGCACACTTTTGACCCATAAATGGAAAGTGTGCGTTTTATATTGGGGGAAGCTACTAACGGGATTTGAACCCGTGACCTCGTCCTTACCAAGGACGCGCTCTACCTACTGAGCTATAGCAGCGGAATTTGGCACAAGTGAGAATACTATTTTTCAAAAGTTTTGTCAAATACATTTTCTCTTGTGCCGTATCTCAATAATCATTATTGATGTTTTTTTGCCATAAGCGATCCAGCCCGCCATGTTCACACAAGCGAAGCAGGTGCGGGCGAGGCCCGTAGCAAAGCCTATAGAGCCATTACACACTAAGCACACCATCGCGCATACGCATGGTTACATCTGCAACTTCGGCTATCTCAGGGTTGTGGGTTACAATTATGACGCAATAGCCCTCATTGTGGGCCAAATGCCGGAGTATCTCTACTACAGCATCTGTGTTTGCGCCGTCCAAATTGCCAGTTGGTTCATCGGCTAATAATACTTTTGCTCCGGTAGACAGGGCACGAGCGATAGCTACACGCTGTTGCTCTCCCCCGGAAAGGTTGGACGGATGACGAGCTGCTTTAGCCTCGTCTATCCCTACGCTTGCAAGTAGTTCCTTTGCGCGCTTAGTGGCATCAGTTTTTAATACGCCAAGCATTTCCAAGGGGAAACATACGTTTTCTAAGGCTGTAAGCAAGGGAAATAGCTGAAACGCCTGAAATATCATGCTTACACTTTCCCTGCGGTAGCGATCCAAATCCGTGCCCGCTATATCTTCACCATTTAATAGCACTTGGCCGGAAGTTGGGCGGTCCAAACCTGCCATAATGGAAAGTAGTGTAGTCTTTCCACTACCGGAGGGGCCCATTACGGCGTGTACTTTACCTTCTGTCATTTCTGCGCATACGTTTTTAAGCACGTTCATCGTGCCCTTTTTGTATTTATAACAAACGTTTTCTAGTTTAAACATACAATCACTCCTTTACCTGAAGCAGTTCCAGCGGTGAGCGCAAACTAATTATAAAAGCTCCAACCAGTGAGCCTATAATGCTACCGGCCAAGAGTAGTAATGCGAGAAACAGCGATAGCGTGCTAATTGCGCCTACAATAAATAGAAGAAGTACCCCTAAAATGAGCCCCAAACCAAATGGCATAAGTTGCTCTACGCAAAACGACACAATTGCAGACTGTTTTGTTATGCCCATCACACGTTCTACAGCCGCACGCTTAGCGTTAAATAACATAGCTAGAAGTGCTAAGCTTATAGCCAACGCTACAGACACGATTACGGCTATCGGAAACAGAACGCGCAACAAGGATAAGTTCTGCTCCATAGGGGCTACAACATGGATAAACACGTCATCATCAAGTAGTAGCACAAGAGGAATGTGTCCTATGAAGGCGTTATTATTTGAAGGAAGTATGTCTGCTGCCAGTTCTCTAAGGTCGGCCAGTTCTCGGTTGCGGGCAGAGTCTATAGTGAAACGAGCAGTTAAGAGAGGCGGCGTACCGGTGTTCATAGTACCCCAGCCTTCAAATGGCCATCCCCCGGAGAAGAGCCAAAGATGAAAGTTAAAAGGCACAAGCATCATATAGTTATCTTCACCAAAGCGATTTATGCCACGCAATAACCCTCCGGTGAAATAGCCTATGACTTGTGACTCTACGAAATAAATTTCACCGTCATCATAACGGCCCCAAGTATAGGTGTCATCAGGGTTTATGCGTCCATCTTCTATCATGCTTTGGCGCACTATCATGGGGAATATTTCATCTCCTAATTCCCAAGCAAAATCCTCTAGCCCAAAACCATCGAAGAAGTGGAATGCTATATCGTTGCAGGTTATACCCAGTTGTTCGTCTGTTAGAATGCGGGTATTTCCTTCAATAAGCCCTTGAACATTTGTAGTACCCATAATGGTCTGAATGCCGCCGGTTTCAAAAGGCATACTCTGCCATACGGCCTCGATATATACCTCGCGCACAAACTCAGAAGAATAAATCGCCCGCCAAGTGTTTGGCATTATTATATAAGGCATTGCGCCCACTAAAGGGGCTTCGGTTTCATGGTCGCGTACTATTTCTGCCTGTACTATTGTTTCGTTCCATAGGCGTTCTATTTCTGTTTCCGTAGTCGTTATAGTGTAGTATAGCCAGCTGATGGACACAAGCAGCACAAGAGGTAAGAAGAATAGGAAAAAACTACGCCCCGGCATACGAGTAAGATACCGCAAGCGTGTGCGCCAAAATGCCGCAATACGTGCAAAGGTGTGCCGTTTAAGTGGTTTCATATTAAGATTTCCTACATGAAAATCTTCTGGTACTTCCCCGGATTCCACATACTCTTGCTTTACTGGGCGACGAGTGGTATCGCCTTGTATTTGCTCTAATACTGGCCGCCCAGCGGCTCTTTTTCCAACGTAGAATAATAAGAACAAAATCAAGATTACTTGTGTCAATAAGAAACCAACTACCCAGTACCATTCCAACATTATCTCAGAATCAATGTTCTCTATAGCCTGCATGGTATTTGCTGTCTCCGTCATGGCAAACCACCATGCGACAAAACCTCCAACTATAACAGGAGGGATCCATAAAACTAAAACCGGGCGGAAAAGTTGCACTAATACATCCCGCCGTGGTATGCCCAATGCTTGCGCTATTGCTACGGCTTTTTTCCAACCGTTTACATACATAAATACGACAAATGCAAATATAAATACACCTGCGGTGCTGAACATAATAAAGTTTATACGGGTGGACAGAAGTATAGGGTCTGTAGCTGCCCTAAGGGTTTCAAAGCCGTTTGGCATAAATTGTGCTGTAAAACCTTGAGCCAAAAGTGCCGCTCTTGTTTCTCTAATGAAAGCCTCTTCATGGCGCGGGCTGTTTAAAACAAAACTATACATACTTGTAAGTTGGGGCACCAAATCCCAGCCAACGCCATGGGGTATAACACCGGCAGGAACAAAAATTTCTAACGGAGTAAAATTGCTTGCAAAGGGTGGCGAAAACCAATAAAAACCAACTACCTGCAATTGAACATAATAGGTAGGGAAATTTTCTCTATGTAGCGTTTCGGTATCCGACATTGTCCACCAGCCGTGCGGCATTACATCCCACCAATTTTCAATACCGCTTACCCAAGGGCCAAAGGAAGGGCTGTCTATCCAATTTGGACGGGGGTTATCACGCAAAGTTAGTGTGATGATGTCTCCAACCTGTATGCCTCGCCGTGTAGCCATTTGCGCCGGTAGCATAGCTACTGCCTGCCCATAATCCTCTGCGGTAATCCAGCGGCTTTCTCCGAAACGTTCCGAATGCATAAGGGAAGTGATTCTGCGGTCTGCAAAGCGGGGGATAGCACTAACATCGTGGGATTCTATTACCAGAAAGGAAGCATTGTTCTCACGGATAATATCAAATTTGTCTGCAAGGGAGGCTAGCGTTGCATCTATGCTTAGGGTGTCATCTGCTTTTATATAAAAGCGGAGGCTTTCGGTATCTCTTTCCTGTACCATCATTCGAGGGAAATAACCGCCAAATTCCCTAGGGTTATAGCGAGGATCCATTATCAACCCATCTTCTCCCGTTACGGAGCGCATGTGCCACCAAAGGCCTCTGTAACCATCGCTAAGCGTAAAATCTTGTGACACAGTGGCTGATATTCTAAATAGAGCCCGCTCGCCTAGTTCAAGGCTATCAAAAGGATCCCACAGGCCGGCGCGATATAGCTCAACTTCTTCTTCTGTAATGTATAGATGAACATTATAGGCACTTCGTATGGCAGTGGTTTGGCCTAAATGGTTTGTAAAAACTTGGTCTCCTTCTCGTACCACAGACGTGTCTCCAACCAGCACTTCTTCTGATGCAACAATGGTAAAAAAATGAGGCCGCCCACCCCCTGGCATAAATATAGGCTGCCGAATAATGTGGCCATAAAAATAAAAATCCATAACAGGTAATGGCAAGCTGTATAAGTCTGGGTTGAAATAAGATGTTTCGACACTGGTGAGAACACTGGCAAGGTTTGCATGCTCATGCATTATGCCTTGGGTAAAACGGCGAGCATCTACAAAGTTTACATACCTGCTGGCTTCAACTATATCTAAAGCACGGGTTACATCGTGGGTGGTGGTGATATTATAGGGATGCGTGGGCGTTAAGACACCTATGCTGACGTAATGAGACTCCAGCCGAGCCACTTCGTGCTCTATAACAACAAATTCTACAGCGCGTAGGGTAAGTGCAAATGCTGCTGCGCCTATAAGTGCGCATAATAGAAAAGCCCTAAAGGGCTGGCGGAGTGTAAAAGTTAAAAATAAATTTTTAGTCATAGTGGTCACCACCTAAATTTGAGGTAGTCTATCACCATTCAAAAATTTGTCAACATTCCTTGTAAGACATCCTTAACGCATTTTTACAAAATAGAGCAGCATCTTTAATAAACGTTTGTACTTCTTCATATGTAAGATAGGTGCATTCACTAATATTATTTTCCGGTACAATATTTGCATAGGCAACATGTAACAAGTTATTTTGAATTTCTGCAACTTCTTTGGCAAGAATTATATTTGGTAAATCCTTAGGGGTGGCATTTGCTAAAAGCGTAAAAATATCACCCTGCAAGGTTTCAAAATACAGGGCGTTATCTATGCGGCGTAAATCTACATAATAGCCGCTACCATAACCTTGTGCCGCAACTTCGGGAAATTTTGTTCTAAAGTTATGCCACAGCGTTTTATTGTTATACAAATCTGTAAGGGCATGCACCGCGTAGCCCGCCATAAAAGAATCATTTGGATGTTTGCGCAAAAAATCTTGCACACAAATAACCCAGCTGTCGTTATCTGTTACTTGACCCCATTTTTCATCACTCACTGGACACAGGTGGGTGATTTTTTTTGTGGGGCCTATGTTTAAATGGCTGGCGTTTACAAATTCTTCGCGGTAATGCACAGCATCCGGCGCGATTGAGCCAAGCAGAAAGTCTTCCGGGTTGTAGTGTGGCAGAAGTTTTAGCACTTCTCGTGCAACGATTAAATGTGTTAGTGGAAAAGCCATGCGCTACCTCGTAGGGTGGTAATCCGCAGAGTTAACCTTGCCGGATGAAATATATTCGATAAATTTGCCTGTACCAATTGCTACGCAAGACACAGCATCTTCGGCCACCATAGTAACAATGCCTGTGCGTTGGCTGATTAGCTTGTCCAGCCCGTGCAAAAGGCTACCGCCGCCGGTCATAACTATGCCGCGGTCGTAAATATCGCTTGCGAGTTCCGGTGGGGTGCGTTCCAATACCATGTGTACAGCTTCTACTACATTTGTTACGGCTTCTTGTAGTGCCTCTTGCATTTCTTCAGATGTAACGGTAATGGTTTTTGGCAAGCCTGTTACTAAATTGCGCCCGCGTACATCCATAGATACACTGCTGCTGCGGGGGTAGGCGGTACCAATGTTTATCTTCAAATCTTCTGCGGAACGTTCGCCAATTAAAATACTGTGCTTTTTGCGCATATAACGCACAATAGCTTCGTCAAAATTGTCGCCCGCTGTTTTGATAGAGGCTTTTTCTACTGTGCCGCCAAGGGAAATAACGGCAACATCTGTGGTGCCGCCGCCTATATCTACTATCATGCTGCCACATGCGCGCTCTATATCAATGCCTGCACCAATTGCGGCGGCTATTGGTTCTTCTATAACAAAAACTTGGCGCGCGCCTGCTTGCTGGGCGGCATTTTCTACTGCGCGGCGTTCTACCTCTGTTACGTTGGAAGGCACACAAATAGCAATGCGCGGCTTGCGCAATGGGCGGCCTACAGCTTTTTTAATAAAATATTTCAGCATTTTTTCTGTAATGCGGTAATCGGAAATAACGCCCTCACGCATGGGGCGTATTGCCACAATGTTACCAGGGGTGCGCCCAAGCATGGCACGGGCTTCTTCGCCAACTGCCAAAATTCTATCGTTGTTATCCTTATCTATTGCTACTACAGAAGGTTCTTTTAAAACGGTGCCGTGCCCTTTTACATATACCAATACAGAGGCGGTGCCTAAATCAATTCCAATATCTGTGCTTAACATGTGTATTCTCCTTTATATCCGTGCAGCAAATTCTCGTTGTATTTGACGCTGTTGGTCTTTTTTCGCCATTGTCTCTCGTTTGTCGTATAATTTTTTGCCCTTTGCAAGAGCTATGTCCATTTTCACATACTGGCGCGAAAAATATACTTTTATCGGTACTATGGTGTAGCCTTCTTTTTCTATTGCGGCGCGTAGTTTGTTTATTTCTCTGCGGTTTAGAAGTAGGCGGCGCTTGCGTAAGGGGTCTTTGTTGAAGATATTGCCGTGGTCGTAGGGGCTTATGTGCATGCCTTCTACAAATGCAGAGCCGCCCTCTATGCGAATATAGCTTTCTTTTAGGTTGCAACGACCCGCACGTAGGGATTTAACTTCCGTACCGGCAAGGGAAATGCCTGCCTGAAAAGTTTCTTCTATAAAATAATCGTGGAAGGCTTTTTTGTTTTGGGCTATTAGTCGGTTTTCTTTTTTTTCAGGTGACATGGGGCACCTCCCTTAGATTATTTTTGTGAAAAGTTTTTTTACGTTTTTGGTTGTTTGTTCGCATATATTTTCTGCTGTAGTGTTTTTTAGTTCCGCAATTTTTTTCGCAACGTAGAAAAGGTAGTGAGATTCGTTACGCTGGCCGCGTTTGGGGGCAGGAGTTAGGTAGGGCGCATCGGTTTCCAGTAGAATTCTTTCCAGCGGGACTTGTGTTGCTACGTTCTGTAGTGTTCCTGTTTTGTCAAAGGTCACAACGCCGCCTATACCAATGTAAAAACCTAAATTTACATATTCCAAGGCAAGTTCAGCATCGCCGGAAAAACTGTGTATTACACCGGTTCTAACCGGGCTGTTTTGTATTATCTCAAGCACTTCGTCATTTGCCGCGCGGGAATGGATTACGATAGGTAGGTTTAGCTCATGCGCAATTTCCAGTTGCCTTTTGAATGCATACCGCTGTACATCCCTTGGAGAAAAGTCGTAATGAAAATCCAGCCCGGTTTCGCCCAAGGCTACAACTTTTTTGTGCATGCAAAACGCTTTAATTTTTTCCAAATTTTTCTCGCTTGCTGTTTTAGCCTCGTGCGGGTGAATACCTGCGGTGGCATAAATATGCGAATAAGTTTCTGCCAGTTGAACGGACGCTGTAGATGATGGAACATCACAACCGCAATTTATTATCAGCTCAACGCCGTTTTGCGGCATGGACTTTATTAAGCTGTCACGGTCGGCATCAAACCGAATATGCTCGTAATGGGCGTGTGAGTCTATTAGTGTCATTGGTGTTCCCCTCTAAAGTTGGCCTTTTGGATGAAAGCATCAACCCTCGGCACGCTTGCTCGCATGCCCTGTATTTATCCCGGCTAGAGCGTGTTTTTTTCTGCACGCGGGAATGCCGGTGCACCTTTGGTTATGGTTATGCTGCGGGGTAAAAGGCCGAATTTTTTTGCATTTTCCCAGGAAATATTTTCGTCATTCATATTAAGCTGCGCTTTAATAATCGCTGGAGTGTTGGGCATTACAGGCTCTATTATTATTGCCATAATACGCAAAACTTCTGCCAAGTTATAAAGAACTGTTGCAAGTTCTGCTCGTTTGGTTTCGTCTTTCGCCAATACCCAGGGGGCAGTTTCGTCTATATATTTATTTGCGCGGCGCACCACATTCCAAGCCTCGTTTAAGGCTTCGGAAAAGGCTAGTTTGTCTATTTTTTCTTCAAATTTGCTGGGCATTGTTGTAGCAATATTTATCAGGTCTGAGCAGAAAGGAGTAGGGGATGCTTCGGTTGCTGGCAATGTGCCGCCAAAATATTTGTCAATCATACCCACAGTGCGAGAAAGCAAGTTGCCAAGGTCGTTTGCAAGGTCTGCGTTGTAGCGGGTTACAAGTGCGTCAGCGGTAAAGTTGCCGTCCGGGCCAAAAGTAAATTCCCGCAGTAGGAAATAACGAATAGCATCCACACCGTATTGCGCTACAAGTGCTTTGGGGTCTATTGCGTTGCCTAGAGATTTTCCTATTTTTTGTCCCTCGTACTGCAACCAGCCGTGAGCAAAAACTTGCTTTGGTAATTCTTCTCCAAGGGCTAAAAGTACACATGGCCAAATAATAGAATGGAACCGCACAATATCTTTAGCCATTAAGTGAAGGTCCGCCGGCCAGTATTTTTTGTAATCAGAATCGTCTTCTGTCAAGAAGCCCAATGCGGAAATATAGTTTGGCAATGCGTCAATCCAAACATATACAACATGTCCGGGGTCAAAATCTACAGGTACACCCCAAGTGAATGTTGTGCGAGAAACACACAAATCTTCCAGCCCCGGTTTAATAAAGTTGTTTAACATCTCGTTACGGCGGGAAACAGGCATTAAAAATTCAGGGTTGTCTTCGTAATGTTTGAGCAACTTATCTTGATATTTTGTCATACGGAAAAAGTAACAGTCTTCGCTAACAGATGAAAGCGGCCTTCCACAGTCTAAACATTTGTTATCGCTTACTTTACCAGGCGTGAAAAATGTTTCGCAAGGGGTGCAGTACAACCCTTCGTAGCTACCTTTGTATATATCGCCTTGGTCGTATAATCTTTTGAATATTTTCTGCACAACTTTCATGTGTTTAGGGTTTGTTGTGCGCTGATAATAGTCATATTTAAAGTCCATAAGTTCCCACACGGCAACGTGGTTTTCCATTAAACGGTCTACAAATTCCTGAGGCGTAAGTCCTACTTCTTTTGCCGCTAGCTCTACCTTTTGGCCGTGTTCATCCGCACCGGTTAGGAATTTGACATCATAGCCGCGGGCTTTTTTGTAACGTGCCATTGTGTCTGCCGCTACGGTTGTATATGTGGTCCCTATATGTGGGTCGCCATTTAAATAATAAATTGGTGTGGTTACATAGTATGTTTTCATTCTGATACCTCCATAAAAAATTTCTCATTTGAGTATAACATAAAACCTTGGACAATGTCTTAGAATTAATAAAAAAATAAGCAGTGCAAAATCGATGCTAGGCAAGATAAATAAAGGGCTGGTAAGCTTTTGGTCAAAAGACCAAAAGTGACTGGGTGGGTTGCTTGACATTCGGTTGTGCTAAACTTATAGTAAGTTTTAAATGAACACTAAGGAACGATAATTATGCGAGCATCCCTATGCGATTTAAGCAAAATAACAGTTATCTCTCCTGAGTCACTTAACGACTTAGATATTTTTGTTGCGTACCCAGCTTTAGAACCCATCTTGCAAACATACATAACGTATGATGCCGAAGAAGTATTAAAGCGTAGTGAAATAATAGGCAAATTAAGCACACAAGATATTTCTTTAGTGTCGGACTTAGTAAAAGTACGCGAAGAATTATCCCGCTGTTTAAAAGAATTGAAAAAGCAACAGCGCCCGCTTATGGAATATTCGTTTTTGTTTTACGCGTTAGAGGCCTATTTGCGTTCTGTTGATATTGCGGCACAATTGCTGCCGTTAGCAGAGCCTGAAGAGGTCTCTATTTTTTATGCCAATGTTAAAGAAACCGTAACAAAAGTTTGTGAGGCAATAACGCCGCCAAAAAACGTAACCCTAGCAGTAAACATATCCGAATCCGGTATGCCACTACAGATGGGCATTACCAACATAGAATCTAATGCAATCGACGTAGTAGGCGTTTTGGGCAAAAATAAAACGGGTATAAACAGCCTATGCGATGCCGCCTCAGTATCATCAAGAAGCGCACATGGTTATTTAGAAACCTACATACACGACCAAATAGAAAAACAATGGGGCACAGCCCTTAATTCTGCATTGCGTTTAATGCGCAAAATCGACATAAATCATCTGCTGGAGTGGGCAGAATGGCTGAAACCAATGGAATTGTACTACACCGGCCTTGTGGTGATGAATTCTTTGAGAGAACACGGTGCTAATTTATGTCGCCCAGCACCTTTGGCCTTTGGCTCGTATGCTAAAAAAACAAAAGTAAAGTCGATGTTATATCCGCATCTTGTCTTTTGTCGTAAGGAAGTCCAAGCGCAAGATTTTGGGTTTAACCATGGGGATATAGTTATGATTACAGGCGCAAATTCGGCAGGCAAAACGTCAGTGGTTAAAGCATATGCACAAAACTGCATTTTTGCTCAATTGGGCTTTTGGGTTACGGCAGATTCTTTTGAATTTACCCCATTTAAACAATGGAACACAGTTTTTGCTGCTGGTGAGGATGAAAAAATAAAATTATCCCGTTTCCAGCTTGAGGCAGAACGCATGAAACTTGCCACCGCTACGTCCAATTCCGAAACATGTTTAATACTTAACGAGCCATTTACGTCCACCAACCCAACAGAAGCCGCAGAACTTTTGTGCGATATTATTGCGGAAGAAAATAAAAAAGGTGTCACGGTTATATTGGTGACACATATTTTTGATATACACAAAATGCTTTTAGAGCAAAATTACAGTGTCCGTAGCTACGTAATGGGTAAAGACTATGTGGCGGAAGAAAAGCCTCCTGACGGAATAAGTCAAGCGCGTCAATTGGCTGATATGTATGGATTTAGCATCAAAAACTTGATACCTGATGAAAATGAAGCAAAAGTGTTAGAAGACTACATGTGGAGGTTTTCTGAATGATTAATATTAATCCTACATTGTTTAACGACTTAGAAATCGCCGATTTTCTAAAACAATATTTCAACGACTCGGAGAAATATTTAATCGACGATGTAAGTGTTATTAAAGAGCGTAACGATATATGCAAAGAGTTGCTTAACAACCGCGACCTTGCAGATATTTTGTTGCGTCTATTCGATGTATCTATACCAATTACCGACATCTCTTCAATAAGCGAGGGTGAGCCTATTCAAATAATTCGGAGGATGAACTGCGTTAAGAAATTTTTTGATACCGCAACAGAGTTTATTAAATTTATAGGTTCAACTAAAAATCTTCCGCCTTTTTTTATGAAAATTTCTCATTTACTGCAAGTGCAAATAGAAAAAAATTACCCGAAAGATTTTGATAACCTTTGGGCAACATACGCAAGTGGGGCGGATATTAGCCGCAGCATTTCTTACAGGATAAATTTTTCAAAAGATATTGGCATTAAATCAATAGCCATGACGGCTGTTAATAATAAGCGATATACAGAAAGAAGTTTGATAAACCGTTTTGTGGGAAAGCATAGAGATATGCAGGTGCACTCTCTCCTTACAATTGTGCCTGGTTTTGCAGCAGAAAAGGAAGGATTTCTAAGCAAATATGTAGAAACAAATGTTATCCATAGGTTTAGCGATTCTGTTATAAGCATGTTTCGGGAACAAACTTCTGCCGTTAAAAGTCAATTGACGGCCATGGAGAGGTCTTTGGAAATACGCGAAATAACTGAAGAATTGCGTTTTGTGGTTGGATTATATAATTGCGCACAGGCTATGACATCGCATATGTGTTTTGCAGAAATACGCGACAAAAACGGGCGAATACTTTCGGCCGAAAAAATGATTCACCCAGCTTTTGCCGGCGATGGAACCACCAATGATATTCAAATAAAAAATGACTGTGATTTTATACTGCTGGGTGGCGTAAACCGCGGTGGAAAAACAACATTTCTAAGAACAGCAGGTGTAATACAGGTCTTTTTCCAACTAGGATTACCCGTACCGGCAAAAAAAGCGACTATAAGCCCGGTGTCCAGCATTTTTTCCGTTTTTTCAAGTGAAGAATCTACGGAACTTTTTCAAGGTAAACTGGGCAGAGAACTTACCGATTTACGAGATGTTTTTTCCCAAATGGATGAGCATAGCTTCTTTTTAGGCAACGAGCCAATTTGCGGGACATCCCCAACAGAGAGTTATTTGTTAAGCCGCGAGGCACTTTGTATTCTAAAAGCCAGGAATGTGCGTGGTTTATGGGTTACGCATTTATTTAAACTTTTCGATGATATTGATGAACTTAATGCGATTGACTTTGGCAGCCATTTTGAATGTATGCGTACATCTGAAGATTTTAAAATAGAAAGTGGTAAACCAGAGAAGTATAGTGCAGGCAGAGAAGTGTTTCAAAAAAACGGCCATTAGGCCGCTTTAATACTAACAATAATTTTATTACCCTCTACACTACCAACAATCTGTACAGGGTGCTCTTTATTATTCTTAAACTTAAAATCAATAACTCCATAACTGGTAGCGGCTTCTTCACCGGATTTGGCATAGGTTACCGGCAGCGAATGGTCATGTCTTTCCACAATTTCCATCCCTGCATTCTTTGCGGCATTGTGCAAAGTTGTAGATACTTGGCATACGCCACCGCCAAAATTTTGCTTTTTTACACCGTTTGCATAAACGGTGCTTTTTTTATATCCGCGGTCTTCAACCGTAGGGCCCACCGCATCGTTATACGAAAATATTTCGCCCGGCTTTACTATTTTGCCGTTAATACTATCCGTTGCCAGCTTTATGTTTACGTTACGGTTTTCTTCGCTTGTGTCAAATTCGGTTTCGTGTAACCCGAGTTGTACTGGTTCAACGGGGACAGTCGTGGTTTGTCTTCTAAAGCGGGGCATAAACGATAATCTGCGTTTTGGTTTTGCAGGTTCTACAACGGGTTGCGGCTCAGGTTGTAGTTGCGGTTCCACATAATGCACGTTACTTCGCATTGGTACAGGTTCCAAATTTTCCGGCAAAACTCTATGGCTACAGCCGCCCAAAACAAATAAAACTCCTAAAAAGATAAAAATTTTTCTCATACAAATATACTCCTTAAAAATTTATATGAGATTATCTTGTGCGTATTTATGCAAATTATGCTTTTTTTCTGCCAAGAAAATAGGAAATAATTACACCGATAATAAACGCAACTACCGCAAACAAAATCAAAGGCAGTGTAATGTTATCAACACTTTGGTACGTGGCATCGTTATTAAACACTGCAAAAATTGTACCGAAAATCAAACCCAATATCGCAAAGTAAGTTTCGCTATGAAGTTTCTCCAGCAAAAATGCGATAAAGCGGGACGTTAATAATATACCCAACACTACGCCAATACCTACCGGTACAATTACCATCAAAATAGGCACTAACAAATTAAACTCAAGCGGGCTTGTTATATATTCACGTATAAGTGTTAGTGTATGAATTGCTAAAGGGTAAATGCCTAAAAGTATCAAAACCATAGCCCCGCTTATGCCAGGAATTATCATTGCCGCCGCCGCTAAAAATCCGCCAACTAATAGCAAAATGGAAAGACCTATATCAAAACTGCCAGGCATGGCAATTTCACCGCCGGTGGCAAAAATGGAAAGCAGGATAATAGCAGCCGCGGAAACCACTGCAATTACATAAAGATAAAACCGTTTACCTTTCTCCTTAACAGCCAAGCTATGGATGAAAGGTATGCCACCAGCCATAAGCCCCACAATAAATGCCCCGGATTGTAACGAGAACGTTTGCAGAAAATAATCCAGCACAGACCCTAACGCAATTATCCCCACTACCATACCTAGCCCCAGCGGGATTAAAAATTTCAAAGCATTTTTTGCATCAGAAAACAGCTCATTAATAGATAAAATTAGTCGGTCATACACTCTAAGAATTACCGCAAGTGTAGCCCCACTTACGCCCGGCACAATATTTGTTACCCCAATGGCAACGCCTTTCAACACTAAAAGAATAAATTGCAACTACTTCACGCCCTTCATAGTTAAGGAAATCCGTTTCTTTTTAATATCCACGCTTAACACCTTTACTTGAACTGTATCGCCAAGCTGAACAGCCTCTAGCGGGTGCTTTATAAATTTGTTAGAAATTTGCGATATATGCACTAATCCATCTTGGTGTACGCCAATATCAACAAATGCACCAAAATCTATTACGTTGCGTACGGTGCCTGTTAGCACCATGCCTTCGGCTAAATCTTCCATGGACAAAACATCGCTGCGCAATAGTACAGGTGGTAACTCTTCCCTTGGGTCGCGCCCAGGTTTTTCTAACTCTTTTATTATGTCTTTTAGCGTTGGCACATCTACGTTTAATGCTTTTGCATTTTCGTCATAATTTATCTTGGGTTCAGGCGATAAATCTTTTAGCGTTTTTGTCGTTTTTGGTGAAGGCGGTGTGTATTGCAGATATGCATTTGCTATAGCGTAAGATTCTGGGTGAACGCCTGTGTTATCCAGCGGATTCTCTCCGCCGGGTACACGTAAGAAACCTGCACACTGTTCGTACGCCTTTGGACCAAGTTTAGCAACCTTTAATAATTGAGCCCGGTTAATAAATTTGCCGTTTGCCTCACGGTACGTCAAAATATTTTTGGCAACGGCTGGAGATATGCCCGCAACATACGAAAGTAGGCTAGGGGAGGCCGTATTCAAATCTACCCCCACTTGGTTTACGCAAGACTCCACAACGCCGGAAAGCGTTTCGCCCAAGCGTTTTTGATTCATGTCGTGCTGATACTGGCCTACGCCAATGCTTTTAGGGTCTATTTTAACCAGTTCCGCCAACGGGTCTTGCAGCCTGCGCCCAATGGATGCGGCACTGCGTAACGCAACGTCGTAGTCTGGGAATTCTTCCGCACCCAATTTAGATGCAGAATACACAGATGCTCCGGCCTCGTTAACAATAATGTATTGGGCTTTGCTGCCTGTTTCCTTTAGCATTTCTGCTACAACAATTTCAGTTTCCCTAGATGCTGTGCCGTTGCCAATAGCCACAATGCTTACGCCGTATTTGTTTACCATTCCCATAAGAATTTTTTTAGAAGGAGCAGTGTCTTTGTTGGTGGTGCAGTATACCACGCCTGTTTCCAGCACTTTGCCTGTGTCGTCTACAACGGCTACTTTGCAGCCTGTTCTAAAACCGGGGTCGATTGCAAGTACAACATTGCCTTTAACCGGTGGTTGCATAATAAGCTGGCGCAAATTTTCTGCAAAAACTTTGATTGCACCCTCTTCAGCCTTTTCTGTTAGCAAATTACGCATTTCACGCTCTACAGCCGGGGCGGTCAGGCGTTTGTAACTGTCGGTTATCGTAGTTTCCATTAGGTCTGTTGTAATTGCGTTCTGTTTAGTATATAAGCCGTTAAGGCGATTTAGAATCCTTTCTTCTGGCGCAGTAACATCAACTTTTAAGAAGCCTTCGTTTTCGCCACGGTTTAGTGCCAAAACTCTGTGCCCGGCAACTTTTTTAATAGCCTCGGCAAATTCAAAATACATTTCGTATACTGCTAGTTTTTCGGATTCTGGGTCTTCTTTGCCTTTTTTAGAAATTTCGGACTTGATGGAACCTTCTGCTTGCGTTAAGTCGCGTACTAAAGTGCGGCATACAGGGTCGTCTGATATGCGCTCTGCTATTATGTCGCATGCACCGGCTATTGCGTCTTGTACAGTTTCAACGCCTTTTTCAGCATCTACATATTCTGCGGCAATGGTTTCAAGCGGCTCTGTAAGTTCTTGCGCAAAAATAATATCCGCAAGCGGCGCCAACCCTTTTTCCATGGCAATGGTTGCCCTTGTGCGTCTTTTGGGTTTGAAGGGACGGTAAATATCTTCTACTTCTTGCAGGGTTGTGGCGGCTGTAATGCTTGCCAACAGTTCGTCAGTTAGGTTTTCTTGTTCGATTAATGAATTGATAACGCTTTGTTTGCGTTCTTCTAAGTTGCGCAAGTACAGGAGCCTGTCGTAAAGCTCGCGCAGTTGCTGATCGTCCATAGAACCTGTTTGTTCTTTACGGTAGCGTGCGATGAATGGGATAGTGTTATCCTCGTCAATTAATTTTACAGTGTTTTCTATCTGCCAGCGTTGCAGAGAAAACTCTTTTGTTAACTGTGCAATAATGTCCACAAAAATCTCTCCTATGTTATACTTTAAAGACAATCATACCCCTGTTGCAAAGCTAAAACAACGGCTTACACGAATAGAGTAAAGGAAGTAAACTTATGGCATATTGGAACACAAGAGGCCTACGTGGCAGCGCCTTTGAAGAAATGGTAGACATGACAAATAGCCTGTACATACAAAAAGGGCTGGCAGTAATACAAAAGGTGCCAACCCCAATAACCCCTGTGGCGGTAGACAATAAATCCCGCACAATAACA
>Ga0123355_10005743_pt1 | contig 18235 bp, 13 predicted proteins | sample TergutEmb28metaG_3_FD_89872 | JGI IMG/M metagenome (GOLD analysis project Ga0123355, IMG submission 89872) | Embiratermes neotenicus P1 segment gut microbial communities from Petit-Saut dam, French Guiana - Emb289 P1 | ecosystem: Host-associated > Arthropoda: Insects > Digestive system > Gut ... | reverse complement strand
TTATAGTCGAAATGCGACTGCAAGACCAACTCCCGGGCGTGCTCCATGCCCAACCGCCCACGGACGTACTCGAAGCCGCTCCCCACGGCAAGGGTGGCCGATGTCAACACCGCGCACTCCACCTTGGACCACAAACACTCCCGCAGAATCGGGCCGACATCGATCGGCGTGGCCTGCAGGAAGACATGCTGGCGCCCGGGAGTTGCTTCTTTGGTCTTTTCCATTCCGGGTTGCGGACGCGGTGAATACTTGCCCCGCCTCTCGATCCAGAACACGGTGTTTCGATCCTCGGACTCAAGTGCGAAACTCAAATGCGTTTGAATTTCCTGGGCGCGGCGAACCAAGCTGAAAATCTCCTCGGGCTTCTGCGGCAGCGCCTCCAGTTCCCCCGCAAGCCGGATCAACGCCCGATTCAGCCCTATGAACTGGTCGCCGTTTTCTTCCAGAAACTCTCGCCGCGTCTCGAAAGCAAAGCGGCCTTCTCCACCGGGAAGCAAGGAGAAAAACCGTTGCGACCGATCCCGCAGGCTGGCAAGCGCTCCCGCTATCGAGGACGAGAGCGTACGGCTCAGTTGCATAGAGGTTTCGACGTCGCGCACCAGTTCCTCGACACGCAGGTTACTCACCGAAATCCCGAAGTAATTTCCGGCTATGTGTTCCAGTTCGTGGGCTTCATCGAACACCACGGCCGCCGCTTCCGGAAGGACTCCGGCATCGGGAGCGCCCTCGGACTGCAACTTGATGGCGAGGTCGGCGAAAAACAGATGATGGTTCACGATGATGATGTCGCTCTCCATCGCGCGGCGGCGCATTTCCGTGATGAAGCAGCGCTCCCACTCGCTGCATTTCTGCCCGGTGCAGGCCTCGGCGCGGGCGTCGAGCTTGTGCCAAAGCAGGCTGGCTTCGGGAAGTTCCGCCAGTTCGGCACGGTCGCCGGTGCCCGTCGTTTTCTCCCACGCGGCGATTGCCTGATACTGCCCGATCTCCTCCAACCCACTCAGAACCGGCCGGGCGGTGAGGTCGTAGAGTTTCTTGCGGCACAGATAATTGCTGCGGCCTTTCATGTAGCAGACGGAAAGCCGCGAATACTTGTCTTTGGACAGGGCCTGTTCGAGGAAGGGAACGTCTTTGTAGAAGAGTTGTTCCTGCAGATTCTTCGTGCCGGTGGAGATGAGCACTCGCTTGCCCGAGCGGATGGCGGGAAAAAGATAGGCCAGGGTTTTCCCCGTCCCGGTCCCGGCTTCCACGATCAAATGCCGCTTCTCGGCCAGGGCTTGCTCGACGGCCTGTGCCATCTCGAGCTGAGGGTAGCGGAATTCATAAGCCGGGTGGGTTCGCGACAGCACCCCGCCAGGCGCAAAAAACTGGTGCAGGGAGCTGTCTTTCCCGCCAGCCGTGCGGCGGACTGGAAGGGCAGAGGACGCGGGCTGGGAGGATGAAGGCACGGAACTCTCTATAATAGCGATTCCGGACATTCCGTACTCTGGATCCAGCCGAGCCTTTCCCCGCGGGAACTCGATTTGAATCAATTCGCCTCCAACTCGAATCGCACAGTCGTGCAAGCCTCGCCAATTGTGGCGATCGTGGGCCGCCCCAATGTGGGCAAGTCCACGCTCTTCAACCGCATTGTCGGTTCACGCCGGGCCATTGTCGGTGACGAGCCCGGAATTACGCGCGACCGGCTCTACGCAGATGCGGAATGGAACGGGCGCCAGCTGCGGATCGTCGACACTGGCGGCATTCTGCCGGCAGAGAAAGACCTGATCCCGGCGGAGATTTTCCGCCAAGCGCGGGTTGCACTCGACGAAGCTGCCGCCATCATTATGGTCGTCGACGGGCGCTCGGAACTCGCTGGACCCGATCTTGAACTGGTGCGCCTGCTGCGCAAGGCAAATCGGCCGCTTTTTCTGGCGGTCAACAAAGTCGACTCCGCCAAGCAATCCTCGCTCATCGACGACTTTCACCGGCTCGGCGTGAAGCACATGTTCCCAGTCTCCGCCGAGCACGGACGTGGCATCGACGATCTGCTGGACGCAGTCCTCGCAAGTTTGCCCCCCGCACCCACCACCGGGGACAAAGCGGACGCAGCTGGCAAAGACCCGGCGGAAAGTGAAGCGGGTGGGGATGCTCACCCCGCGGCGATGGAAGTCAAAGTGGCGATCATCGGACATCCGAACGTGGGCAAATCGACGCTGCTGAACTGCCTGACCGCATCGGATCGCGCCATCGTCTCTCCCCTCCCCGGAACCACCCGCGACGCGGTAGACGAAGTTGTAGAACGCAACGGGCGGCGATTCCGATTCATCGATACGGCCGGAATCCGCCGCAAAGGCAAGACGCACCTGTTGGCGGAAAAGCTCTCCGTCGTCATGGCGCGCAAGCACGTGGAAGCCTCGGATATCGCGCTGCTGGTCATCGATGCCAGCGAGGGAGTCAGCCAACTCGACGCCTCCATCGCGGGGTACGCCCACGAAAGCGGCCGTTCGATCATCATCGTCGTCAACAAATGGGACTTGATGATTAGCGGCCAGAAGAAGTCCGGCAGGCCGACCAAGGCAGAACGCATGCGCGAGTCGAAGCGGCCGGGGGATCGGGATGCTTATGAGCAGCGCTTGCGCTACGAGCTGAAGTTTCTGAACTACGCACCCATCGTGTTCATTTCGGCTCAAAGTGGAAAAGGAACCGAGAACATCTTCCCCCTGCTCGAAGAAGTTTCGAGCGAGCGCCGGAAGCGCATCTCGACGTCGGAAATGAATCGATTTCTGGAGCATGTCGACTTCGACCGAGCATCGGTTCCGGTGCGCCAGCGGGTGAAGATCCTCTACATGACGCAGGCATCGGTTGCTCCGCCCACATTCGTGCTCTTCACCAATCGCGGTGTCAAGCTGCATTTCTCCTATCAGCGCTTTCTGGAAAATCAAATCCGTGGAGCGTTCGGGTTCTTGGGTACGCCGATCTGGATCAAGACCCGGGCTCGGAACTCCTAGCGACTGGAGGTGAATTTCGGCTGGTCGCTAGAGAAGGCGACTCTCAAAATTCCGGCATCCGTCTCCAGCGGGCGCGAACATCGGCTTTGATGTAGAGCTTGCGCGAGCTCGCCCTCGACGCGGTCCGAACGTACCTCGGCCTGGCAGGAATTTGAAACCCATCTGACGCGCCGCCTTTACCCCGCCGGCGAGGGAGCAGGCGGCGGAAAGTCCGGTGGTGGAGCATTCAGGGAAGTGGTGGGCGGCGGATAGAGGGCCAGGCTCAGCGGACGATATCGAGCCGCGAAGAAATAGATGGCGTAGGCGGGAAAGAATACGATGACCGGCACCGAGATCAGTGCGATCACATACAGAAGTACCGCCAAAGCAATGCATCCGGCCACGATCGCGGCCGTAACCGTCAGCGCGTTCCAGGTGAGTCCCGCAGCTTTTCCGCCAAAAATGGCGGCCAGGGACATAACCACGGCAGGTATGGCGATCATAAGTCCGATGATAAAAGCGACGATACCCACGACGATCCCTGCGCCAATCGCGAGCACGATCTTCATTCCGACATAGCCGGCGTAGCGGCCCGTCTCTCGCTCGATCATGGGCCAGAGCCGGCGCCACCCCTCGATGGCGTCGACTCCTTCCAGCGCCATTTGGGGAACCACAAAATCCTTGGTGAGCACATCAACTAGGTAAGCCGCCACGACGAAGACAAAAAACAAGCAGAACATCACGATCCCGCCCAGCATCATAGGCGCCACGTGCTGGTTCGGCTGGCGGAACCAGCCCCGGGCATACGCATAGGCCACCGGAATTCCAACAAGAACTCCGAGGCCCACAAGCACCACGATCGCGAGGCCCAATTGCCAGAGAAAATAATCCCAGCCCGGACCCTGTCTGCGACTCCATCCCTCGCGAATATGGCACTCCCTGGTCAACACGCTGTCGAAAAGAATGAACCGCATCACACTGCTGATGTAAAGCATGACGATGGCGAAGACCAGGCCGGTAACGACCAAAACGGCAATGAGTGTGCCCAAGATTGCCGGGTCAATATGCGGCCATCCCTGCGGAAGAAAGTTCTGGGACGAGCCGCTTCGCTGCGGAATGTTGAAATTTGCGGGGAAGTTAAACTTTCCGCTCGATCCGGTTTCTCCGGCGAGCAGGCCGACGATAGCCAGCCGCGTCCATTGCCAGATGCGAAACGGCTGGAAGAGTTGACGCTTGGTGTGCTGGAAGGCGAGCGTGATCGTTTCTGTGGCGGAGATCGGCAAAGTTACCTCGATATGATAGTTCCCAAGGTACTGCGGACCGGACCGGGGAGACAAATCCTTTGTGACCGCACAAAAATACCAGCCCTGGCTACTCGTAGCGGAGCGCTTCGACGGGATCGAGTTTTGATGCTCTGAGGGCGGGCACCAGGCCGCTGATCACCCCCACAATGAGCAGGGCGGCAGTGGAAAGCAAAACCGTCACCACAGATATGCGCAGGTGGATGTCCCCCTGGCCTGAGTCGTCTTCGAACAACGGGCCCATCATAGGCAAGGTGCCAACCGCCCAGGCGATGAGATAGGAGAGTAGAACTCCGATCGCTCCGCCCAGCAGCATAATCAGCAGAGTCTCAGCCAGGAACTGCAGCTTGATATGCCGCTTGCGGGCCCCCAGTGCGCGACGCAGGCCGATTTCCCGGATGCGCTCGTCGACCGACACCAGCATGATATTCATCACGCCGACCCCGCCGATTCCGAGCGTTAGACTTCCGATAAACGTCAGCAGCACCTGCAGTCCGATGGTCAGAGCGTCAATGACCGGCCGAAATTCATCGCGCCCAAACATCTGGAAGGCCTTCGGGTCGGTGGGGGAAAAATTTTGCCGGGTGGCGACCGCGGCCAGTACCTGTGCCATCGCCTTCTTCTCGAATTGAGGAGCGATCGGCTCAAACACCATCACCGCGGCATAGCGGGTATTCCACAAGTCCCCCGCGGTGGAATAGGGGATCCACGATGATTCGTCATCGCTCGAAAAGTAATTGCTGAGCTGAATCTTGCGGGCCATCACGCCAACCACGGTAAAGCGCACACCGGACACTTGTACCGTCTCGCCGACCGCCGGACGGCCGCTGAAAAGTTCCTCCTTCAGACGTCCTCCAAGAAAGATCACCCGGCGCCGCTCCAGTTCGTCCTCGGCGTTCAGCCAGCGCCCTTCCAGGGGGACCTCGTTGCGCATCTCACCATACTCCGGACAGACCCCCCGCACCGGCGCAGTTCCAACCATGCGATCTCCGTAGGCAATTCCCGGCCGACTCACGGTTTCCAGGCAAACGTGTTTCACCAGCGGAGCGGTTGCCTTGACCATCTCCAGATCGGCTTGCTCCAGAACAACTTTCTTGCCCGCGCGCTGTCCGCCAGGCTGTTCGCTGGTCTGTTGGGGCCAGCAGATGACCACGCTCTTTCCGAAGGCATCAAACCCATGCACCAGGACACTGCGAAAGCTGCTGCCGTAGGCGATGAGCAGAGTAACGGTCGCAATGCCCCACACAATACCGAGCATGGTGAGCAGACTGCACGTCACGTTACGCTTCAACGCGATCCAGGCTTCGAGGATGATTTCGAGAAGCATAAAAAGCAGCTTTCAGGGTTTCAATGACGTCGATTTTCTTTCCGGGTGCCACACTGCGCTTCGCTCCAGACCTTCCTGCTCATTGCTTCGTCTACGATCGGGAGCCTGCAACTTTGAAACCTTCCCACTTTGCCGCCTTGTCCTTTCCTACCCTCCGGCTTCATAGCGCAGGGCTTCAATCGGGTCGACCGACGCCGCACGCCGCGCGGGATAGAGTGCCGCACCCACCGCGATTGCTCCCAGCAGACCTGCCGCCGTCAGTCCGGAACGCCAACTTGGAATCAGACCGGCAAAGAAATCAGGCATGGGCAGCATGTTTACCAGGGCACAGAATCCGAACGCGATACCGAGACCAATTCCTCCGCTCAGGAACGCAATAATGAGGGCTTCGATAAAGAACTGCCGCAGGATCGTCCCCGCAGGTGCGCCAATCGCCTTGCGAACGCCAATCTCCCGGGTCCGCTCCCGCACAGCGACCAACATGACGTTCATCACTCCAATGCCCCCCAGCAAGAGAGTGACGATTCCGACCGCGCCCAGAAAATATTTCATGCCGTCCGTCATGGTCTTGAAGGCCTGAGCTTCCTGTACGGTATCCCAGATCGGGCACGCCTCTTTGTCGTTGGGATCGTAGCGGTGCATGCGCGCCAGGGCCACGCGTACTTCGTGCTTGCAGGCCTCGTGCTGCTCCACCGATTTCGGTGTTACCAGCAATTGATCAAACGTAGTATCGGTACCCGGAGGTTTGTCCGGAAAGTCGCGCCGCATGGCGGCAAAGGGCAGAAACACTTTGTTGACATCCCAACCGTCATAGCTCGAATCCTGTTTCTTCTTCGCCATCACGCCGATCACGGTGTAGGGAAAATCGTTGAGGTAGATCGTGTCGCCGACCGGATTGCGCCCCGGGAACAGCTGTTTGGCCGCATCGGACCCGAGAAAGGCAACCCGCCGGGCCTCGCGCATGTCGTTCCAGTCGTAGAAGCGCCCCGACCCCAGGTCGAGACTGCGGATATAGGCAAACGGAGGAAAAGAGCCGGTGACCGTAAGGGCTGCGTTGTTGTAATTGGAATGTGTGCGGACCGTATCCTGTTCGAGCTCGGGAATGGCGTACTCACAGTCCGGGGAGTCCTCCTCGACGACGGGAACGTCCTGATCTTCCCAGTGCACCATACGTCCCGCATGCGTGCCGCCGGCCTGCAGGCTGGTGCGGCCGTGGAAAACGATCATCAAGTCCTTGCCGAGGTTCCTCGCCTGTTCCTCCTGACCCTTGCGCAATCCCTCACCGGCAGCCACCATAAGCACAATCGAAACGATGCCCCAGGCGATTCCAAACATGGTGAGGAATGCACGCAGCTTATGCGACCACAGGGTCCGGAGCACGTCAGAAACGAGGTCGCGCAGGGTCATCGCAGTGAATTGGACGGGACCAGGAGAATAAAGTCATCCTCCTCCCGCTCTGTAAGATACGTGCTCTGTCCAGGATTAGTTCAGGCAGAAACGTGGCCGGTGGCAAAGGGCTGGAGGAGAAAGGAGATTTGCCGGATGTCAAGCTCGAGTGGCGACTGCTGCCGTGCTTCGAAGCCACCCGCTGAAGTCCTTGAGTGCCAATTCACACTGCGCGCGGTGCCGCTCTTTGCGGTCCCGAACCTTGCGCTCGAGCGGTGGAAGCAAATCAAAGGTAATATTGGCCGGCTGAAAATTCCTGGCGTCGGCATGAGTCACGTAATGAGTCAGCGATCCCGAGGCCGAGGTGCGCGGGGCCGGATTCGACTCGACTCCGGAAAACATTAGGGCAGCGTGAATGCCGGCGAGTAAGCCCGTGGCCATGGATTCCACGTAGCCCTCGACCCCGCAGATCTGTCCGGCAAAGAACACGCCGGGATGCTCCTTCATCTGCAGGGTCTCGCCGAGCAGAGTGGGCGCGTTGATGTAGGTGTTGCGGTGAATCTGGCCATAACGCAGAAACCGCGCGTTTTCAAGCCCCGGAATCAGTCGCAGCACTCGTGCCTGCTCGCCAAACTTCAAGTGGTTTTGAAATCCGACCAGATTGTAGGAATCCGCCCGCAAATTCTCCTGCCGCAACTGCACCACGGCATACGGCATCTTGGCGGTCCGTGGATCCTTGAGCCCCACCGGTTTCATGGGTCCGAAACGCAGCGTATCGCGCCCCCGGCGCGCGATCTCCTCAATCGGCAGACAGCCCTCGAAATAATTCAGCTTCTCCCAATCGCGTTCTTCCACCGACTGGGCTGCCACGAGTGCCTCATAAAAGCGGCTGTACTCCTCCGCGGACATCGGGCAGTTGATATAGTCGGCCGAGCCTTTGTCGTAGCGAGCCGCGAAGTACACCCGCGACATATCGATCGAATCCGCGTCCACGATGGGGCTGATGGAATCGTAGAAATAGAGATGCGGGCCAGCAGTGCTCGACCCTGATTCCGATGGCTTGGCCCCGACGCCCAGCCGTGCGATCTCGGTGGCGAGGGGCTCTGAAGTCAACGGCCCCGTGGCGATGATGGTGATCTCCCCCGCCTCATCCACGGCGTTGACTTCCTGGCGGCGGACCCTGATTCGCGGCTCGCGCGAAATCGCTTCGGTGACGCAAGCCGCGAAGGTTACGCGATCGACGGCAAGGGCATGTCCTGCCGGAACCGCGCACTCCCGCGCGATTTCCATCAGTAGCGAACCGGCACGGCGCATTTCCTCCTTCAGCAGCCATGGGGCTGTGTTTTCGCTGTCGGATTTGAGCGAGTTGGAACACACCAGTTCGCCAAAGTCCCCCGTCTGGTGCGCGGGCGTCGAACGCAGCGGACGCATTTCAAACAGTTCGACGTCGACTCCCCGGCGTGCGCACTGCCACGCAGCCTCAGACCCGGCCAGTCCTGCCCCGATGATTTTGACGGGTCTCATGGCTGGTTGGACTTCGGCGCAGCTTTCCTCGGTTGGTGAATTCTTTGTCGCTTTTCGAGCATTTTGATGAACTCGCGAATCTTCCGTTCCCGGGTCTCGGCTTTCTTCACGGTCTGGATTCGAAACAGGATCGCATAACGGTTGGCGCCGTCGAGTCGTCCGAAGAAATCCATGGCCTGCGGGCTGCGATCGAGCGCAGCCTGAAAGTCCTCCGGAACTCTGGCCGACCTGGGGGAATCATAAGCCGCGTCCCAGGTTCCGTTCTTTTTGGCGGCAACGATCGCCTCGTGCCCGGCAGCTTTCATACGCCCGCTGGCAACCAGCGCCCTAGCCTTTTCCCGGTTGATCTTCGACCAGACGCTCCTTGCCGATCTGGGCAGGAACCGTTGCAGCCATGTCTCGTCACTCTCGCCGCGTTTCTGGCCATCGATCCATCCATAACAGAGAGCGACTTCGAGCGCCTCGCCGTAGGTAACGGACTTCAGCTCCGATCCCTTCCTGGCCAGGCGCAGCCACAACCCCGGACACCTGCGGTGATTCTTCTCAAGCCATGCCGTCCACGCCGCCTGCGTCGAGAACCCGTGAATCGATTCGGAGTTGCCCTTGGCCGTCACGGCGCCTTCTCTGCCAGTTTCTCGAGCGCCTCGCCGCTCAGCAGAACCGGCCGCCAGCGATCGCGAAACTCCGCTCCCATCGATCTGTACATTTCGATCGCTCTTTGGTTCCAGTCAAGCACTTCCCAATGGATTCCGTAACACTTCTCGGCGACGGCGACGCGCGCCACCGAGGCCAGCAGTGCCGTTCCGATCCCCCGGCCGCGAAAGGTGTCACGCACAAACAAGTCTTCCAGAAACAAACCGCGCCCCACCCAGGTTGAAAAGTATCCGAAGAAAACGGCATATCCGGCGGGTTGTCCATCCCATTCCGCGATCAGTGCCCGGAAACGCGGATTCTCGCCGAACCCATCCCGCGCGAGATCCTCCTCGCGAATGGTAACCCACTCGAGTTCGTGTTCGTACTTGGCGAGTTCACGAATCATGGCGCGCAACAAAGCCACGTCATCGATGGAGGCAGAACGAATGCGAAGCATGGTTGGACGGTCAAGTTCGAATCTGCCCTTAGTGTAGAACGGGAGCATCAGCGCTGCCGATCGGGATGCAGAACGGGAGTTCGCGCCCGTGATGTTCATGAGCCCGCTCCCCGGAGTCGGCCACAACTGCGTGCGGTCTGCGATGATGAGGTGCAATCACTTTCACTTTTAAATGGGGAGATGAGGATGGTTCGAATCAGCCTGATAAGCGCGGATTCCGCAAACCCCGAGGTCAAGGAAATCTACGAGAAGACGCTCCGTGGCCAACCGGGAAATGCGCAGAAGGCCCTAGCGCACCGACCGGAGATGCTGAAGAACTTTCTTGCCTTCTATGCGAGTGTCGGCCGTTCGCTTGATCGCAAGCTTTACGAACTGATCTATCTCCGCGTCTCGCTGATCAACGGCTGCCACTACTGCGCCCAGCATCACGTCTCGTCTTCCCGGCGAGTCGGGCTGACGCAGGAGGACTGGTCCGCCCTGAAGGCAGGAGACCACTCTCGCTACAGCGACAGGGAGCATGCCGCGCTGACCTATGTCGACAAACTCACGCGCACCCCGCACGACATCAGCGACTCGGACTTCGGTCCGCTTCAACGGGAGTTCACTGACGCCGAGATCGTCGACCTTCACTTGCTTGCGGGCCTGGCCAGCCTGACCAACCGCTTCACCGATCCGCTGGGGCTGGAGGTGGAGTTTCCAGTGGAGAAAATCTAGGGGGATTGCGGCCCGATGCCGGCACCGCAACACGGTTCGCATCGAGTCTCTGCTAAAGAATTTGTCGCGAGTCCCCCACCCGTTTGGTAACGCGTTCGCGATCGAGATACTCCAGGAGCGGAATCGCGTATTTGCGCGTCACTCCGGTCATGTCCTTGAAGGCCGCAACATCGATGGTGGAAGATTTCGACTTCCGCGAAGCCAACTGACGGCGCAGTTCCTCGAGCGCCGTACGGTGAAAGACGAGTTCGTCGGAGATCTTGATCAATGCTTTTTCGCGCAGCAGCAGCGTGACGATTTTCTGGGCGCGGGCCCGGTCGATTTTGAGACCGGCCAGGACTTCGTTCAGGGCTGGGACCTTCAGGCCCGCGCTGGCGAAGGCGTCCTCGATCTTCTTTTTTGATTCCGCCTCCTCGTCCTTCATGACCACGCCCTGACCGGGAAGGCGCACGAGATCACCGGCGACCTCGATCTTCTTCTCGGCCCGAAGCAGTCGAAGAATTTCGTCAAAGACGGACTGCTCAGCTTTGACCTGCTCGCGGAGGCGCTCTTTCGCAATCCCGGGTTCGAGAGGATTCTTCTTGTGAAATTCCGCGATCGTATTCCCGATCCGCAGCTTCAGCGCGTCCAGATGTCCGGCGTTGACCCACAGATCGCCGATACGCACCAGCTCTCCCTGGCGCAATGAAGCGGCGAGGGTACTCTCGATCGCCGCTTTCGTCATTCCCGACTCGGCGATCAACTGGGAGAGCGAGATGCCGGGATGCGAGCGGCGGAGAATCCGCAAGTGCAAGGACTTTTCTTGATTGCCCCCGGCGAAAACCGCGAGTGTGTCACCGTCTTGGGGCAATCGCGGCGAAGGGGCTCGATCGAGGACGAGGCCGCCCCCGATGGTTATGACGGGAGAAAACTGGCGGAGGATGAAGCGGTCGCCGGGCAGCAACAGCGTGGGTTCGGAGAGCAGTGCACGCGCGGGGCGAGTTTCTCCCGGATGCATCTCGGAACTGCCGATCAAGCGTAGTTCCGCAACCGTCTCCATGGTGTGGCTGTGGAAGTGCACGCGCGTCCGCTGTTTCAGGGGCCGCGAAGCCGACGGCAGCACGCGCAACTGAACATCCACGCGCCGGGTAGCAGAAAAGGTGCCAGGCGGAGCGAGCATCATGCCGCGGGAGAGATCTTCCGTGCTCGCGCCGGTAAGGTTTAAGGCGGTGCGCTGACCGGCAACCGCCTGATCGGCGGTGTGGCCATGAACTTCGACGCCACGAACTCGTACCCGCCGCCCCAGCGGGAAAACTTCCAATTCTTCGTCCTTGTGGATCGTGCCGGAGATCAGGGTTCCGGTGACAACCGTGCCAAATCCTTTGATGGTGAACACCCGATCGATGGGAAGCCGCGCCAACCCCTGCGAATCCCGAAGCGGGAGACCTTCTGCGCCTCCCGCCATAGCCCGCTTAAGATCATCCAGTCCGGCACCAGTGAGTGAACTCACGGCGATGATCGGGCTCCCGGGAGTTTCCAGAAACGTTCCCCGCAAAAATTCCTCGACCTCCAGCCGCACGACATCGAGCATCTCGGCATCCACCATGTCGGACTTGGTCAGAACTGTGATTCCGCGTTTGACGCCGAGCAATTGCAGAATCTCGAAGTGTTCGCGCGTCTGCGGCTTGATCGACTCATCCGCCGCGACCACCAGCAGCACCAGGTCGATGCCGCCCACGCCGGCCAGCATGTTGCGCACAAAACGTTCGTGGCCGGGTACATCGACGAAGCCGAGTTGAATCCGCTCGCCGTCAGCGCCCGCTAACTCCATGTGCGCGAAGCCCAGGTCGATGGTGATGCCGCGTCGCTTTTCTTCTTCCAGGCGGTCGGCATCGATCCCCGTAAGTGCCTTTACCAGCGCCGTTTTCCCGTGGTCGATGTGCCCGGCGGTGCCCACAATGATCGATTTCATGGCAGAAAGAATCCTAGCAGGAGCGGCGGAGACTGGGCCTGGCGCGGCCTCTTGCGGCCTCGAATGGGCTATCCCTGACGCGCTCCAAAATGCGACAATAGAAGCTCTTCGATGCCTACTTCTTTGACTCCTGCCTTTTCTCCGGAAACCCTCCGGCAGCACGGCCTCACGCTCGAAGAATACGAGAAAATCAAGCAACTTCTCGGCGGCCGCGAGCCGACGCTGACCGAACTCGGCATTTTCAGCGTGATGTGGAGCGAACACTGCTCCTACAAATCGTCGCGGGTGCATCTGAAGCGGTTGCCGACGCGCAGCAAGCGCGTCCTGCAGGGTCCGGGCGAGAACGCGGGCATCGTCGATATCGGTGACGGCTGGGCATGCGCGTTCAAGATCGAATCGCACAATCACCCCTCGTTCATCGAGCCATTTCAGGGAGCCACCACCGGTGTTGGCGGGATTTTGCGCGACATCTTCACCATGGGCGCACGGCCGGCAGCGGTGATGGATTCACTCCGCTTCGGACCGATCACCCAACCTGGAGCTCGGGCCGCCGGCGTCCCGGGAGCTGTGGGGAATGAGGCTCCCACGCCATCGGAAATTCACAAGAACCATTCCATTCTGGAAGGGGTGGTCAGCGGTGTGGCTTCCTATGGCAACTGCTTTGGCGTGCCCAACCTGGGCGGCGAGACCAAGTTCGAACCCTGCTACTCCGGCAACCCGCTGGTCAACGCTTTTGCTCTCGGCTTGGTTCGGAAGAATGAAATCTTCTACGCCCGTGCCGCGGGCGAGGGCAATCCTGTGATCTACGTCGGCGCCAAGACCGGACGGGACGGCATTCACGGCGCCACCATGGCCAGCGAAGAGTTCAGCGCAGGTTCCGAAGCCAAACGCCCCAACGTGCAGGTTGGCGATCCCTTCCTCGAAAAGCTTCTGCTCGAGGCTTGCCTCGAAGCCATGCAGACCGGCGCCATCGTCGGCATTCAGGATATGGGTGCGGCCGGACTAACCTGCTCCACCTGCGAGATGGGCGCCCGCGGCGGGGTGGGCATCGAAATCGAGTTGGACCGGGTTCCGCAGCGCGAAACCAGCATGACACCGTACGAGATCATGCTGAGCGAATCGCAGGAACGCATGCTGCTGGTGGCACAGAAGGGACGAGAGCAGGAAGTCTACCGCGTGTTTGAGAAGTGGGGACTCGATGCGGTCGAGATCGGCACGGTGACGACCCGGAGCAAGCTTCGCGTGCTCGAACACGGCAAAGTCGTAGCTGAGATTCCCAATCAGGCGTTGACCGATGATGCTCCGGTCTACAAACGGCCTCTGGCGCGGTGGGAGCCGCCGGTCCCACGTGACATGCCCTCCCATATCAAGTTCGGCAGTGGAGATTTCACGGCAGCGTTCAAGCAGCTGCTGGCCAGCCCGAATATCTGCAGCAAGCGCTGGGTCTGGCAGCAGTATGACCACATGGTGCAGACCAACACCGTGGAGTCGCCGGGAGCGGGCGATGCCGGGGTCATCCGGATCAAGGGCTCAAAGCGCGGTCTGGCGATGGCGCTTGATGGCAACGGCCGCTGGTGCTATCTCGATCCCCGACTGGGCGCCATGCACGCCGTCGCCGAGGCAGCGCGCAAAGTCGCCTGTTCGGGCGCGACTCCCATTGGCGCAACCAATTGCCTGAACTTCGGTAATCCGGAAAAGCCCCACATCATGTGGCAGTTCGCGCAGACGGTCGACGGCATCACCAAGGCATGCGAAGAGTTGGAGATTCCCATCACCGGCGGCAACGTAAGCTTCTACAACGAGACCTTAGGGGAGGGCATTTACCCCACCCCGGTGCTGGGCGTAGTCGGAACCCTCGAAGACGTCGGTAAAGCGGTGAAGATGCACTTCGCCGCTCCGGGACGCACGATTGTGCTTTTGCGCGCCGGAGATGCGGGCGATCTCACCGATGCCGAAAGTGCATTCGGCTCATCCGAATACGCCAAGGAGATGCTTGGCACCTTGTGGGGATATCCGCCAGAAATCGATCTCGAGAAAGAGGCGTCGTTAGAGAAAGCGGTCATCGGCCTGGCCGATCACGGGTTGGTTGATTCAGCGCATGATTGCTCGGACGGCGGCGTGGCAGTCGCCCTCGCCGAAGCCGGTTTTCCCCTCGGCGTCGGCGCGCGCGTGAATCTGGTGTCCGGCGGCATTTTCGGCGAGTACCTTCTTTTTGGAGAGGAGGCCAGCCGGATCGTGCTGTCTTGCGACCCGGAGAGCGTGTCGCGAATCAAACAAGTAGCGGCTGGGCTCGGCATCGCAGCGGACGTGATCGGCGAAACAATTCCCGAAAAAAGGCTGGAAATCTCGGTCGATGGAGCGGTTCTGGTTTCCGCCGGGATTGCCGAGTTGAGAGAGCTTTATGAGTCCGCGCTCGAGTCGGCGCTCGGAACCGATCCGGAGCTGGTGGCAAAGGCTTGAAGGCACAAGGTCTAAGGCGGAGGTAAAGGCAAAGGGCGAAATGGGGATTGCTGACAAGTTTCACGACGAATGCGGCGTAGTGGCAATTTTTGCTCATCCGGAAGCCGAGAAACTGGCGTATCTTGGCCTGCATGCACTACAACACCGCGGCCAGGAATCCGCCGGCATCGTCACGTCTGACGGTCTGGCCTCGCGCTCTCACAAGGCCATGGGCTCGGTGGCCGACATCTTCACCGAAGATGTGCTCTCCAAGTTGCGGGGATCCATCGCGATAGGACATACGCGCTACTCCACCGCCGGTGACTCAGCCCTGCTGAACGCACAGCCAATTCTGGTGCAATCAAATAAAGGCTCCATTGCGGTCGCGCACAACGGAAATCTGGTGAATGCCATGACCCTGCGCGCGCGGCTGGAGAGTCAGGGGTCGATTTTTCAAACCAGCAGCGACACCGAAGTCATCGTTCATCTCATCGCGCTTTCCAAGGAGCAGACCCTGCCGGAAGCCATGGCCGACGCGCTACGGCGCGTCGAAGGCGCTTTTTCCCTAGTGATGATGAGCAATGACCGGGTGTTTGCCGTGCGCGACCCGCGGGGATTTCGTCCGCTCGCGATGGGCCGCATTGCCGCCCCCGAGGGACAGCGCCGCGACACCATTGTCTTCGCCTCGGAAACCTGCGCGTTCGATCTGGTCGGGGCCGAATACGTGCGCGACGTAAAGCCGGGCGAACTTGTGGTGGTAGGGCCGGAGGGGATCAGCTCGCGCTTCTATTCGAGCGCCGCTCCGCAGTCGAGCTGCATTTTCGAGCACGTCTATTTCGCCCGTCCCGACAGCCTGGTGTTCGGCCGCCCGGTGCAGACCAGCCGCGAAGAACTCGGCCGTCAACTGGCTCGTGAAGCCGGCGTCGAAGCTGACCTGGTCGTTCCCGTACCCGATTCCGGCGTCACCGCCGCGGTGGGGTATGCGGCCGAAAGCGGTATTCCGTTCCGCTTTGCACTGATTCGCAATCATTATGTGGGCCGCACTTTCATCGAGCCCCGCCAGAGCGTGCGCGACTTCGGCGTCAAGCTGAAGCTGAATCCCGTGCGTTCGCTGCTCGAGGGTAAACGCGTGGTGCTGATCGATGATTCGATCGTGCGCGGCACGACCAGCCGCAAAATCGTCCGCATGATCCGCAACGCCGGCGCCACCGAGGTCCACATGCGCATCTCGTGTCCGCCGACAATTGCTCCCTGCTATTACGGAGTCGACACTCCCTCGAGGAGCCAGCTCATCGCCGCCAACAAATCCGTCGAGGAGATCCGCGATTACATCGGCGCCGATTCGTTGGCATATCTTTCGCTCGACGGCCTCAAGAAGGCCTGCGGTGAAGGCGAACAGATTTCCTACTGCTCGGCGTGCTATACCGGCAAGTATCCCACCGACATCATTGATGTCGAGGAGATTCAACCAGCCGCGGTCCGGCGTTAGCCGCGCGCCTTGCGGGCGAGCACGACGCGCGGGATCGCCTGCAAGTCAGGGATGACCTCGACTTCCTCCCAGGCTTCCAGCAAGCCTCGAACCCGGTCCACGATCGCGCCACTGATTTCCATGACAAGCCATCCGCCAGGACAGAGCGCCGCGCGGGCCGGCGGCATCAGGCGCGCGATCACCTCAGTTCCGGTCGGGCCGGCGAAGACCGCCGAGCGGGGCTCGAATTTGCGCACTTCTAGCTGAACCGTGTCCTCCTCCCACTCTCCCACGTACGGGGGATTCGAAACCACGAGGTCAAAGTTGCCGCCCAACCCCTCGATCAAATCTGTGTGATGAAAGTGAATTCGCTTTTCGAGCTGATGACGAGCAGCGTTGGCGCGGGCGATTTCGAGCGCCGGCGAGGAGATGTCGGTGGCGTGGATTTCTGCAGCTGGCAGTTCCTTGGCCAGAGCCAGCGCGATACAGCCGGATCCGGTTCCGACGTCAACGATGCGCGAGCCGGGCTTCGTCTCTCCGGCCGCTGGCGAAGTTCCTCCCTTGTGGGCTGATGCCGGAGGCCTGGGGTCAGGCGCCAGCAACTCGAGAACGACCTCGATTACATGTTCGGTTTCCGGCCGCGGGATCAGAACCGCCGGGCTCACGATCAGGTCCATTCCCCAGAACTCCTGATGTCCGGTGATGTATTGCGCGGGCACGCCGCGGGAGCGCTCGTCGAGCGCGGCACGGTAGCGGGACTGTTCATCGGCGGTCAGTTGCCGCTCCGGGTGGGCAAAGAGATGGGCGCGGTCGCAGCCCAGCGTGAACATCAGTAGCAACTCGGCGTTCAGGCGCGGGGAAGGAACCTTTTCCGCCGTGAGGCGGGCAACCGCCTGGTTGAAGGAGTCTTTCAATTGCACGAAGCTATTTCACCACAGTGCCTGAGAGGGGAGCGCGGGGGAAGGCCGGCTTCAGTGCCGCCCGAGTTCGTAAACCAGGTAGATCATCTGGCCGATGTGGTGCTGCATGTGGGCAGCGCACTGCACCGTTATATCCAGGCGATTGCCGCAATGTGTGCCCGCGGCGGAATAGGCCCGCCCCCAATCCGCCGGCGATTGCCCGCGAATCGTCTCCGCGGCTACAGAGACGGCCAGGTCCAGTTGCTTCAGAGCGTCTGGTTTTGCGGGCGGATTCGATTCGCTGAATTCACGCTCGCGGTTGCGGACGTATCCGGTGTCAGCGATCTGGGCGCCGATGTAATAGTTCAGGTTGCCGGCGAGGTGCAGGACCAAGTGACCGAAGCTGTTTCCGTAGGGAAAGGGCTTCGTCCAGAACTCTTGTTCGGTCAGGCGCGATGCCAGTTCGCGGATGCGGGTGAGGTTCGCGGAGTAGCGATTGGCCAGAACCTCGGATAGCGTGACCTCGAGTGCAGGCATTTTCTTCCCCATCCCGGGCGCGTGCGCCCAGGTTTTCCCCTAAACAACGCTGGCCGTTTCCTGCTTCAGCTTCTCCGCCTGATAGTAGGTCACCAGCGCCTCGATCAGAGGTTGCAGCTTGCCGTCCATCACGACATCGAGCTGATGAATGGTGAATCCGATGCGATGATCGGTGAGCCGGTTCTGCGGGAAGTTGTAGGTTCGAATCTTCTCGCTGCGATCCCCCGACTTGACCATCGCTTTGCGTTCCTTGGCCAGCGCTTCCTGCTGCTTCTCCATCTCGATTTCGTACAAGCGGGCGCGCAGTACCCGCATTCCCTTTTCCCGATTCTTGATCTGCGACTTCTCGTCCTGGCAGCTGACGACCGTTCCGGTTGGGATGTGCGTGATGCGAACTGCCGAGTACGTCGTATTCACCGACTGGCCGCCGGGGCCGGAAGAGCAGAAGGTGTCGATGCGCAGGTCTTTCGCATCGATCTTGACGTCAACATCTTCCGCTTCGGGCAAAACCGCAACCGTAACCGCAGAAGTGTGAACGCGCCCCTGCTGCTCGGTGGCGGGCACCCGCTGCACGCGGTGCACGCCACTTTCGTACTTGAGCTGGGAATAGACCTTGTTGCCTTCGATGATGGC
>Ga0123355_10005742_pt1 | contig 18238 bp, 15 predicted proteins | sample TergutEmb28metaG_3_FD_89872 | JGI IMG/M metagenome (GOLD analysis project Ga0123355, IMG submission 89872) | Embiratermes neotenicus P1 segment gut microbial communities from Petit-Saut dam, French Guiana - Emb289 P1 | ecosystem: Host-associated > Arthropoda: Insects > Digestive system > Gut ... | reverse complement strand
GCATTATCGACAGTGATTTCACCGTAAACTTCGTCAATAAAGGTTGTTTTGCCTGAGGGAATAAACTGGCGTACAACGTAAGTGCGATTTTCGTTAAGGGCAGCAAAAACTTCGTCCGCAGACAAATTGCAACAAAGACGGTCGTATTTTTCTAATTCATCCAGTCTTTCTTTTTGGCAAAAACAATAGTATGCACTGCCTTTGGCGATCAATTCCTTGGCATGTCCTAAATAATTGCTTTTGCGTTCGCTTTGCACATATGGTGCATAAGGACCGCCAATATCAGGACCTTCGTCATACTGTATGCCGGCTATGTGTAGTGCTTCATAGATTTTTTGGGCAGAGTCGACCACCAGACGCTCTTGGTCGGTATCCTCGATGCGTAGCACAAAAGCACCCTGCATTTTGCGGGACAACAGATAGCCAAACAAAGCTGTACGCAAATGACCCAAATGCATATAACCCGTAGGCGACGGCGCAAAGCGTGTTCTCATTAAGAGCCTCCAAAAGTGAAGTCATTAAATCATTGTAGCACACATCGGTTTATTTGTCAAAGTAAAAATTCATGCGATTATTCAGTTTTTTCTATATCTTCCACCATTTCTTCGTATGATGCTTCCGTTTGTTCTCCCTCTATTTTTGTGTCGGGTTTTTTGTCAGCAACCTCCCCAACCGCAACCTTAGCCTTTTTAACAAACTTATAAAAAGTATTTCTCTTTAACCCTAGGCGATTCATAGCTTCACCACCGGTGATAGAGCGGCTTTTGTATAGGGTGTATACCTCCTCCCAGTGACCCGGTCTGCTGATTTCTTTGCGCCCTTTGAATTTACCTTGGCTTTTAGCTAATGCAATACCTTCTCTTTGGCGTTCCAGCATGTTTTCTCGTTCAAATTCGTATATTGCGCCAATAAGGGTGAGCATAACCCTGCCTGTCGGTGTATCGGTATCCAAACTTTCTTTTAAGCTGACAATCTTAACGCCCCTGCGAGACAGTTCGTCGGTGAGTTCAAGCAAATCTCTTGTAGAGCGGGCGAGGCGTGAAAAATCTTTTATGTAAAGAGTGTCTCCCGTGCGTACATACTCCATCATCTGGCGCAGCTTAGGGCGGTTTGGGTCTCTTGTAGATATTCTTTCTACAAAGATTTTATATAAGTTTAGTCCTGCAAAGGCCTCTAATTGACGGGATTCGTTTTGGTCTGCTGTGCTGACTCTGATATAGCCAACTCTGGTTTTGTCAGATTGCCCTTCATCTGTTATGATCCTGCTTACTCCTTCGTTAATGTCATAGATCATGATATCTTTAGCCCCCTTGATTTTTTACCTACCTATTGTTTAGGCTTTGTTTTAATGGTCTATGAATATTATAACAATTGATTTGTCATAAGTCAATAGAAATGTTAAATGGATGTTTAAAAATTATCAAAAGAACTCTATACAAGCAAAAAAAGCGGATATTTTTGATATTTTTTTCGTTTAAATGGGGCATGGTCTATACACACCATGCCAATCTGCCACCCCGAGACGTCGCAAAAAATTTCTAGCAAAAATGAAAAGATGACACGAAATGTTAGTCAAAGGTGTGCTATACTAAATATAAATAATACTAATATCCGGCCGGAAACAGTATTGCAAAAAACTAAAAAAAAGGGGGGCAACAAAATGAAAGATGAAAAAAGAATTGCGAATCAGCAAAAGGCACTTGAGATGTACAGTCTGTTAGCGGATTCCTTTGGGAAAATCGAAAACGGAAAACCGGAACACACATCGGAAGATTATCCGGAATATTACGCCGGAGCATATTTGGACGATGAAGGTAAGTTGGTGGTTCTTGTGTCGAATTAGCAAGAATACGATAAGTGCGTAAGTGCTGTTAAAGACATTATTAAAAGCGATGATGCTATCATTAAGTCTGTCGATAATTCATACAAAAACATGTATGCTTTAGTAGAAAAAATGGACAAACAGCTTAAAGATAATGATCATCCGAAGAAACAATTCGTTGTATCGGTATTATTTCTACATTTTCAAGGTTTTCGTATCTAAACAGCGGAGGAAAGATGTGGTAAGGTTGATTGCCGTACAGCGGACGCATGTCAGTAAGCAAGACTGAATTTATTATAGGATAAGCACCGGAGGGCGCAAATGCAAAAATCAAGAGCAGTGATATTATAGACATGCATATCCATCTTTTTGTCATTACCATTACCTCTTAGCTGATCAGGATGACAATTTTGTTTTGCAGATATCTGCAAAACAAAATTTGTTTTTAGTAGACCCTGATAATCCTGGCAAGTCTGGCCGCCACAACCATTCGGGAATCCTCTGAAGTATTGGTGCAGGTGGACAGTATCAGTATATTGTCCCGGTTGTCAGCGGCAACACTTGATGCGTGTAAGCTTCGCCGGGTTATTTCTGATATCAAAGCTGCGAATTCTCCTTCTCCAAAGTCTACTTGAATATAGTCAAAGTCTATTCGTGTTTGAAAAACTGAAAAAATATCGTAAATCAAAACTAAATTGTCGGTGATTATTGTAATTTGGGGGTGCGCTTCAAAAAAGTCTCTTTGCATATAATATCTTAAATTATGAAACATTGTTCCGTTGTTCATATTGTGGCCGTATATAATTGTATTAGGGTCGATAAAAAACGGCGAATTACGATAATCTAAAAAAAGCGAACCATTGACATTGCGGTTGCCGTTGACGTCCCTGTGCAAATAAAATTCGTTATCAGACCCTTGAACCACAGAGCCTCGCACATTGGTGCCGTATATATAAATAAATGCGACAATATCTGCATTGCCTGTGCTTTGCCTTATCTCATCCAACGGCGATGTATCGAAAGTCTCCATGGACATAGTCATCACAGGCACGCCTGCGGCGTATTCTGTATCGGGTTCGTATATTGTTGTATTTATTAGCCAATTGATGTGCGTCATTTGGTCTTGAAATATGGCTGCGGCCATTTCTGTGTTTTCTCGGGCTATCTCTCCGTCTCGCCGCCAGCGGTAATAGTCTATCGCATAATAAACAAAGGCGGTGCCAAAACCCATCACCGCCACAATAGCTATTGTTAAGATTATGTTAAATTGCCTTTTCTTTTTTGCTATACTAGTCTTTTCCATACCTAACCGCCTCGTATTCATCTGTTAGTTGGTCGATATTTTCTTCGGGTTTTATGGCTTTTGCAATTATCTCGGGTGTATAAGAAGGCAAGATGACAACACCTTTTTTCATGTGGCTGTTCACTTTTTTGATATATGCCTTACGCACAGGGTGCTTGCTGCCGCCAAACCTAGGCAAAAACACAAGCAAATCTTTAAATGAAAATTTCATTTTTTCTACGGTGTCTTCTTCGGAAAATGACGTGACGGTTTTTGCTTTTTCTTTTCTTAAGAAGGCTCGCATTATAATAAGAACGATAAAAACCAACATAGAAACTGCCATTACACCTACTATAATAATCACAAGCAGATTTGCAAAATTCCATGTGCCTTCCTCAAGCATCATTGACAAGTCTTCGCCATGTTCCATTGGCGGCATTTCTTCTACCACCTCGGGCTCCGGCAGAGCTTCGATTTCGCCGATTATTTCACCGGCGGTCCATCCTGCACACTGAAAAGGAATGTTGAGGAAAAAACCTATAAACCTGGCAACCGCACCAAAAATACCTCCGCCCGGCAGCAATACAGAACTTAGTGCCAGTATCCCTAAAGTGCCGCTGAAAACAGTAATCAATGTATTGTTGATGGTCATTACGCTTTTTTCGGCCTTTGCACCGCCTCTGTTTTTGTGAAGCATTAAATCAAAATCTAAATTATCCATTTGCACGTAGACGACAACCGCAGTCAAGGCTAATACGGCCGAAATATTGGACACAAGAAGAATGCCCGGGGCAGGAGTGCCAAATTCTCCTCCTGCCAGAATAATTCTCGTAAAAGGCTCCCCCAAACCAAGCAAAGTTATAACCGCAAGTGCGTGCTTAAAACTTAAAATTCTTTCGCCCAAGACTTTACATGCGATGGAGTTAGTTATGGATATAACAGCAAAGAACATCATAAATGTAGTTCTTTGAGCATCGGGAAAAGCAAAAAAGGCCGGCAAAAGGAATAAAATCTGAGACAATATAAATATTCCGATGTCGTTGATCCACTTGCGCATAATATACATAGCGAAAAAGGGAATTGCACTGAAAAAAAGCACCCACGGCACATATCCTAGAGATACAGCATAAATAATGCATAAAGTCACAAAAAAGACTGCAAATGTCACAAAATTGGACATTATCTCCATCAACAACCGTCTTTTGGTCATGTTTGTTACTCTCCTTTATTTGTGACTTATATCAAGAGGATGGTTGGCGGGCAGATCTGATTTTTGTTTTGCAGATATCTGCAAAACAAAAAATGTATTAAACCGCTTCCCAGATTTTTATTTTCTCGGTTTCCAAAGATTTTGTATCTGCGCCTGCTTCCACAGCCAGCACCACAACATAGTCCAGGCCCTTGTATTCCATTTCTTGAAGGGCTTCTATGAAATCACTTCCGTGGTGACAGGAGATGATTAGATATACCACTTCAGAGTTTTGAAGATCTCGCAAGTGCGCGGCCATAGGACGAGGACGCATAACTGTTTCCAGTCTAGCCAGTCCTTCTAAAATAGAGTGCAGATGGGCAGAGCTGTTGCCGCCGTTTATTTTGATGTAATTGCCGTGATATGTGTCGGCACCGTTGGTGTAGAAGCTAACCTTGACATCTTGACCGATATAGCGGCTGGCAACGGTGGCAGCCAAACGGATGGCTTGCTCTGTTAATTCGTAATTAGGATATACAGAATAGTACTCCACATTTAAAATTATTTCGACGCTCTTGGAGGACGTCGGGGCATAGATATTGACCATTAGTTCTTGCGCCACAGCCGACGCTTTGAAGTTAATGTTACGCAAAGGGTCTGTTGGGCTGTATTCTCTAATGCCTTTGAATTCAAAGGGGTCTGGGTTTATAAGGCTATTTGACAGCAAAGCAGAATCCAGTGTTTTGTAGATTATATCAAATTCTTCATAATCATCCAAAATCCTTGGAAAAACAGTCAGCTCGGTATAGCACGGGATATCTTTAATGAAGTGTTTTGTGTGCAGCAAATTATTACATGTGACATTGACAGAGCGCAAACGGTAAAACCCACGCCTGGCACACACAAAATTGAGCTTGCGGCGCACACTTTGATACATCATAACACTAAAAAGCGCACGCCGGTACTTTAATTCCGGCGCATCTTCAAGGGTGTCTTCAAACATAAGGTTGTCGGATATTGAGTATTTCATCAGCACCCACGGCAACGGCAAAAACTTTTTGTTTGTTATCGTTTGATTCAGCGATGCCTTGTCTCCTTCAAATGCCTCGGTTGTAGAAAAACGCATATCGATATCCAATCCCTCTTGCCAAAAGCGCCGGTATAGATAATTATGCAGTGCAACAAAAGAAAACGCAATAATAGCCATAAAGAAAATAGCTGCATTATCCACCACTATCGGCGCTGCTACAAGCAAAAAAAACAGTACAAAAATCAAAAATAATCACCTCATTTTGTAGCTTTTAGTAGTTTTTGTGCTTATTTTTATTGCTGCTCGACACTTCTATGCACAACTCTCTTCCATTCTTCCACGGGAGCAGTGATGTTTTCGGTGATTTCGTTCAAAACAGACATAACAGCTGATTTTCTGTTGCGGATTCCGCCTTTTAAGATAATCCTGTGGGCGAAAACATAGGGCATTAGATATAATATATCTTTTGGGGTGACAAAGTCCTGACCGTTTATGGCGCAATAGGCCTGGGCAACTCTGGCCATAGCTAAAATACCCCTGGTTGATATGCCAAGAACAACTGCTTCGTGATTCCTTGTGCCTTCAGCCAGATCTACGATATACTTATAGATGTCTTCGTGTATAAAAATATTTTTAACTTCTTTTTGAAGCTCAAGGAGGGTTTGAGTGGTGCACACCGGCTTGATTTCTTTTAGCGGCTCTTGATTTACATGGCACTTCAGGATGTCGACACTCTCGTTTTTAGCAGGGTAGCCCAAATGCAGCTGAGCCAAAAATCTGTCTAACTGAGCCTCCGGCAGCGGAAATGTGCCTTGAGTTTCTATTGGGTTTTGGGTGGCTATAACAAAATAAGGCGCAGGCAGTGCGTATGTGGTGCCGTCAACGGTAATTTGACGTTCCTCCATAGACTCCAGCAACCCTGATTGAGTTCGAGGTGTAGCTCTATTAATCTCATCTGCTAAAATAATATTACTAAACAAACTGCCCTTGCGAAAAGTGAAGTCACCGGTTTTTGGGCTAAAAAAGTTGATGCCTGTAAGTTCGGAGGGCAGTAAATCGGGAGTAAACTGAACCCTGGAAAAATCACACTCAAAAGATTTGGCTAAAGCTTTTGCAAGCATGGTTTTACCTGTTCCAGGAACATCTTCAAGCAGTACATGACCACCGGCCAGCAATGCAGACAAAACTAATTCAATTTCTTTTGTTTTACCTAGAATTACAGTTTCGACGTTGTTTACGACATTTTTTACTGTTTTTTGGATCTCATTGATTTCCATTTTATCCCTCCAAGATTATGTTCTTCATCGGGCGAAACGATGTGATTTTTATTCAGGGGCAGCATATCAGAATAACCAATCGTGCAGCAATAGTTAGCACCAAATTTATTATACACTATATTACACTTTTTGTCAAGTGTTTTTTATATGAGTTAAAAAATCAGAAATCAGATTAAACAAAACAAACACAACTTTTTGCTCTTCTAATTATTATCCGTAATTCTCATAATTTATCGCAGGCAAGCCTTGTTTTTTCTTTTGTTTGTGTGCTACAATATAATAGTAGCCAAAGTTGCAGCGATATTCGGCGTTTTTAACAAGAAAGGAGGATGCGGATAAATGACTGCGCGAATTTCAAGCTGTGTTTTGCAAAAAGGAGGCACAGGAAAATCAGCCACAACTCACGCTTTATCTTCCGGGCTTTGTGCTCGCGGTTATAGGGTGCTTACAATTGACGCAGACCCACAATGCAATATTTCGCACACGATGCAGATAAATACTGCGGGCAAGGGTTTGCTAGAGGCTCTTAGTGGTGAGCCTGTTGCAGATATAGTGCAGCACACGAAAAAAGGGGATGTCTTGGCCGGTTCTCAGCGGCTTGTCGGTGCGGATAAATTATTTGTTGACATCAACAGTGAGTATTTATTGGCCGATGCTCTTGCTCCGGTTAAGCACGATTATGATTTTATCTTGATAGACTGCCCTCCCCAACTCGGAATACTTACAATAAATGCACTCGTGGCAGCAACAGATCTTGTCATTCCCATTACAGCCGATCTATACGCATTACAGGGACTGGCACTGCTTATGACCAATGTAGACAAAATCAAACTGCGAGCCAATCCCGAATTATGTATTGACGGAATTTTGCTGACTAAATACAGCAATCGCTCTGTGCTCAGCCGCGACCTTAAAGAAGATCTTGAAACACAGGCAATGTCATTAAAAACCCGTCTGTACAAAACCGTTATAAGAGAAGGTGTGGCTGTTCGAGAAGCGCAGGCGCAGCGCATGAGCATCTTTGATTATGCACCTTCCAGTAACCCGGCAAAAGATTATAGCGATTTTATTGAGGAGTACCTAAGCGGAGGTATCAAAAATGGCTAAAAATAAAAAAAGTTTTAAGGGTGCAGGCGCGGACCTTTTTTTGACGCCCGATCCGACGGCGACACAAACAGAAAAAACTCAAGAAAAATTAATAATCAACCCTGTTTTTAAAACTCTTATTCCACCTTTAAGCGAAGAAGAGTACGCACAACTGGAAGAAAATTTGCAAGAAAACGGAATTCGCGAGGCTATAAGTATCTGGGGTAACACTATAATTGACGGTCATAACCGTTACGAAATTGCCACCAGACATAATTTGCCTTATACGACCGTTTCTTATGAATTCGACAACGAAGATGATGTAAAGTTGTGGGTTTTTAAGAATCAAATTGGTCGGCGGAATCTTCCTGCCTTTGAGCGCGTAAGGCTGGCATTGCACCTGAAGCCCGTTATCGCCGAAAAAGCCAAAGCAAGACAAACAAGAAAATCAGCAAATTTTGTTCCGCAGATATCTGCGGAACAAAACTCAGATAATTTTGTTTTGCAGATATCTGCGGAACAAAATCCGGTGGATACCAGAAGGGTAATTGCTGATATATCCGGGGTTTCACACGACACCGTCACAAAAGTCGAAAAAATATTAAACGCAGCAACACCGGAAACACTCGAGAAAATAAAAAGAGGAGAAATCACCGTCAACAGAGCCTATCAAGAAACAAAATCGCAAGAAAGGAGAGCAAATATTATTAATTCGGATGCCGATTCTCACTCTTCTTTTGACGACGCTAGTATTTTTTCTGTAATTTACGCAGATCCACCATGGGAACTTAAAATTCTAGACAACGAGATTGAATTAACCAGCTTTAAAACCTATTCAATTAAATTTGAAGAACTAAAAAAAATAGCAATCCCCTCTTCGGACGACGCCGTTTTGTTTTTGTGGTCCTATGCCTCTATCTTAGACAAGGCTTTGCAGCTTATGAGTACCTGGGGCTTCAAATATCAAACCAATATTATCTGGGACAAGCGTCAGAGTGAAGTAGGGCAATACATACGCAATCAACATGAACTATTGTTAATCGGCACCAAAGGAAATTTTAGTTTTCCGACAGAGGATTCACATTTTTGCTCAATATATTCAGAAAAAGCGAGCAATCAAAACACTAAGCCAAAATGGTTTTATGAGCAAATAGAAAAAATGCTTCCAAACGAAATGTATTTTGAATTATTTGCTTCAAGTAAGCACAATAACCGTTGGGCCATTGCTAAAAACCTAACAATATCTGAGGAGGTTAATTCAAAATGAAAATTATTTTTGACGAAAAGCATTTTAGCGTAAAAGAAGTAGCAGAGATACTCGGCATTTCTGTTACCAGCGTAAACAACTATGTTAAAACCAGCAGAATGAGGGCAACAAAAATTGCATCATCTTGGCACATCAGAGAAAAGGACATTAAAGAATATATGCAAGATAATTCTAATAGAAAAGAAGTTGAATTATTCAATTAATATTATTTCAATTGAAGGAGAGGAAGTATGTTTGAGTACTACACAATATCGGATGGCGAGCAGATACGTTTTTATCAATTGCCTCATAAATTACTGGAAGATGAGATTTTCAGAGGGCTGTCCAGCTCGGCAAAAATACTTTATTCTGTTTTGCGAGACAGGGTAACCCTGTCTATCAGGAATAAATGGGTAGATAACGCAGGAAGAGTATACATAATTTTTACCCATGCTGAAATAATGGAAAGAATAGGGTGCGCAAACCAAAAAGCAACTAAATGTATCAAGGAATTACAGGAGGCCGGACTCATAGAAAGCGTTCGCCGAGGACTCGGAAAACCTAATATTATTTATGTTAAAAACTTTGCTGTTGGTTTCATAAATAAAACTCCGGAAATTTCTGAGCTCCCCCCTGAAAACCTCGAAAACGCCGAAAATTCACTGATTCATGATTTTCATGACTCAAGAACCATTAACGACATGACTCAAGAACCATTAACGACATGGCACAAGAACCATGTCGATCATGATCGATCTATACTAAATAATCACACTAACGTAATATACGAATGTCAAAGTCATAGTCATAGTCAACGTCAGAGTCAATATAATAACGGGTTACTGTACAAGGATGACGGTGACATGACTTTGACTGTGACACCCTATCATATTATCAAAGATAGTGAAAATTCGCAAAAAACCACACAAAAAACCACATCTTTTGATGAGGATGAAGATTATGACGGGTACAAAAAAATCATTCAAAAAAACATCAATTATGAAGGTTTTAGACATGACCCATCAAACACACCTCTTGTAGATGGTCTTATTGAAGCTATGTTGGACGTAATCTGCACTAAAAGCCCATCAACAGTTAAAATGGGTGATGAAGTAAAAAGCCGCAGTCTAGTGAGTTCAATTTACCTCAAGCTTAATTACGAACATATTTCTCATGTCGTCGATCAATACAAGGCTCAATATCATCAAATTACCCATAAAAATGCGTATATGCGAAAAATGTTATATACCGTCTATCAAGAAATAGATGCCCATTACATTAACCAAGTACGAGCAGACGGAATGATTCGTCAACATCAACATCACTCCTCTGCGAAATCTGCCTTCCGGCAAATATCTACAGATGGTTAATGTAAACAATTAACATAATATAAATAATAATAACAAATAGTCTCCAATAAATCGACGTGCGTAATAAATACATACGGATGTTTTATTGTTGTACACAGCTTTTTGGAATAACTTTATATTTTACTATATGGGTCAATTTTGGTATAATATCAAAACGGCAACGATGAAACCCTCCCAGGGTTGCGAAAGGGGTATGCATAAATGGAAAAATTCAGACTTGGAATAGATATAGGCTCCACCACAGTAAAAATTGCTATGATAGATGAAAAAAACCATATTGTTTTAGGGAGATACGAAAGACATTTTTCAAACATACAAGAGACCCTAGCAAAATTTTTTGAAGAAGGTTTATCTAAATTCAAAGATACAAAATTTTCTGTGCAGATAACAGGATCAGGAGGTTTGACTATCTCTGAATGGATAGAGGCACCTTTTATACAAGAAGTAGTTGCAGCTGCCAGTACGGTTGAAGTAACTGCTCCTTACGCAGACGTAGCAATTGAAATTGGTGGAGAAGATGCCAAAATTATATATTTTACGGGTGGCATAGAACAACGTATGAACGGCATATGTGCCGGAGGCACAGGTTCTTTTATAGACCAAATGGCGGCGTTGTTACAAACGAATGCACTAGGACTGGACAAATTGGCAGAAAATCACAATGTTATTCATCCAATTGCAGCCCGTTGCGGCGTTTTTGCTAAAAGCGACATTCAGCCGCTTATCAACGAAGGGGCTGCGAAAGAAGATTTAGCCGCATCTGTGTTTCAAGCGGTTGTCAGTCAAACAATATCAGGATTGGCTCAAGGTAAACCCATCAGGGGCAATGTAGCTTTTTTGGGAGGACCACTGCATTTTTTGCCACAACTACGAAACAGGTTCATAAAAACCTTAAAATTATCTCCGGAAAGCATAATAATTCCCGAAAATTCACATCTTTTTGCTGCGATCGGAGCTGCTTTAACATCAAAAGAAAATAAAAAAACCACATTTGGGCAATTGCTATACAACATACAGCACAATAAAAAAATCATGCACGAGATAGCAAGACTTCCACAACTTTTTGAAAATAAGCAACAATTAGTAGACTTTCAGTCTCGTCACGCTGAAACAACTTTACCTAAACAAGGATTAAATGAATATCAAGGGAATATATACATAGGCATTGATGCAGGTTCCACAACAACAAAACTCGCAATTATCAGCGATGACGGCAAACTACTTCATTCTTATTATTCCAGTAACCTGGGAAGCCCTTTAAAGGTCGTGGCAACAGCCTTAAAGCAGATTTATACCATAATACCCAAAGGTGTGAACATTGCCGGCACATGTGTAACAGGATACGGAGAGGCACTTGTTAAAGCGGCACTGAATATTGACTACGGCGAAATAGAAACCGTTGCACACTACAAAGCGGCAGCTTTTTTTGAACCGGAAGTTGATTATATACTTGATATCGGCGGACAAGATATGAAGTGTATGCAAATTAAAAACGGAGTAATACATAATGTATTGCTAAACGAAGCTTGTTCAGCCGGGTGCGGTTCGTTTATCGAAACTTTTGCAAAATCTTTAAATATGGACGTGCAAAATTTTGCTAAAATAGCTCTTTTTGCTGAAAACCCTATTGATCTGGGTTCTCGGTGTACTGTTTTTATGAACAGTAGGGTAAAGCAAGCCCAAAAAGAAGGTGCGCAAGTGGCGGATATTTCCGCTGGATTATCTTATGCAGTTATTAAAAATGCTTTACATAAAGTAATGAAAATAACAGACCCGGACGAAATGGGTGATAGAGTTGTTGTGCAGGGAGGGACTTTTTACAATGACGCTATTTTGCGAACCTTTGAAATAGTTGCCGGAAAAAAAGTCATAAGACCCGACATCGCAGGGTTGATGGGAGCATTTGGTGCGGCTTTGGTGGCAAAGGAACAAAAAACAGAAAACAAAGAAAAAATAAGCAGCATACTAAAACACAAAGAAATTGAAAAATTGGAAATTAAGTCTACAATGACCCGTTGCAAATTATGTGAAAATAACTGCTTGTTAAATATAAATCGTTTTATCGGTGAAGATGAAAAAATATTTATATCAGGAAACAGGTGCGAAAGACCTCTTGGAGACACAGTCGACAAAAGATCTCGCAAAGGCTTTAATATGTTTGAATATAAATATAATCGCATATTGGGATACAAACCTCTGGATGCAAAAAAAGCTCATCGAGGAAGCATTGGCATAATAAGGGGTTTAAATACATATGAAAACTATCCATTTTGGCACACTTTTTTCACCGAGCTGGGTTATAGAGTAATTTTATCACCGACATCATCGCGTATGGTATACGAAAAAGGTCTGGAATCTATGCCGAGTGAATCTGTTTGCTATCCGGCCAAACTTGTGCATGGCCATATTATGGAGCTAATCGCATCGAAAGTTGATATAATATTTTATCCCAGTGTGGTATATGAAAAAAAAGAAATCGAACAAGCACACGATTGCTTTAATTGCCCGATTGTTATCAGTTATCCCGAAGTCATCCGTGCAAATGTGGATGAAATGCGAAGCCTGAATATAGATTATCGCAACCCATTTATTAACTTGAACGATAAAAAATCAATGCTGACTGAGATGCAAATTGCTTTTAAAGAAATAAACCCCACCGATATAAAACAAGCTTTTAAAGCGGCGTGGAACGAAATGAACGCAGCCAAAATAGATATAAAAAATAAAGGTGAAGAAGTACTGCACAATCTTAATAACAGCGACAGATATGCCATTGTACTGGCCGGACGCCCTTATCATATTGACCCCGAAATACATCACGGCATTCCTCAGATGATTGCTGCGTACGGAATAGATGTTTTAAGTGAAGACGCAATATCTCATTTAAGTAATGCTCACGACCTTGGACCGCTGAATGTGCGAGATCAATGGGTTTATCATTCAAGACTTTATGCAGCGGCAACATATGTAGCAACCCAACCCAATTTAGAAATGGTGCAGCTTAATTCTTTTGGGTGCGGTCTGGATGCAGTAACTACAGACGAAGTAAAAGACATCTTAGAGTCTGCCGGAAAAATATACACATGCTTAAAAATTGACGAAGTCAATAATCTGGGAAGTGCAAGAATACGCATACGTTCGTTGTTTGCCGCCTTAGCAGACCGAAAGAAAAAAAGCATAAAGCCTTATCCGCCCGCAAATCGTGAACCACGTGCGGTGTTTACGAAAGAAATGAAAAAACACCACACGATACTATGTCCGCAGATGGCTCCCATTCATTTTGGATTAGTAAAAGCAGCCTTTGAAACAGCAGGATACGACATACATATGATGCCCGATATCGATAAAGAAGCAGTGGATATTGGGTTAAAATATGTCAATAACGACACGTGCTATCCTGCGATAATTGTTGTCGGGCAATTGCTAAAGGCCTTGCAATCAGGCAAATACGACATTAACAACGTGTCAGCCATCATGACTCAAACAGGCGGCGGCTGCCGAGCATCAAATTATATCGGATTTATTCGCCGAGCCTTGCGCAAAGCAGGAATGGCACATGTGCCTGTTATATCTGCGTCTACATCAGGCATCGAAAAAAACCCGGGATGGACCTACAAAATATCTACCGCCAAACGAGCAATAAAGGCGTTGATATACGGGGATTTGCTTATGAAGGTGTTATACGCTGTGCGACCCTATGAAGCAATGCCGGGGTCTGCAAATGAACTTTTTGATAAATGGTATGAAACGGCAAAAGAAGATATAATTAACGGCAACGGAGGGTCTTTTAAAAAAAATATCTATAATATCGTCAATGATTTTGACAACCTGCCAATCTTAGACATCACAAAGCCTAAAGTAGGAGTTGTAGGTGAGATTTTAGTAAAATTTCACCCTACAGCCAATAACGATATTGTAAATTTAATAGAAAACGAAGGCGCAGAAGCAGTTGTGCCGGATTTGCTTGATTTTTTCTTGTATACATTTTTTAATTGGAACTTCAAACATAAACATCTCGGCGGCAGCAGGCTTGTAAAAAATATATTCAATACAGTGATTGCCGCCCTGGAATACAGCAGAAAACACATGAAAATTGCTCTAGAGCAAAGCGATCGCTTTCATAGTCCCATAGGCATCAAAAAGCTGGCAGAAATCGCATCACCGTTACTGTCTATAGGAAATCAAACAGGCGAAGGATGGTTGCTGACAGCAGAAATGATAGAACTGATACAATCAGGCACACCTAATATTATATGCACTCAACCTTTTGCTTGTTTGCCAAACCATGTGACGGGCAAAGGTATGATTAAAGAGTTGAAAAGACACTTCCCATCCTCAAACATCGTGGCCATTGACTACGACCCGGGTGCAAGTGAAGTTAATCAACTAAACCGAATTAAGTTGATGCTTGCACAGGCTGCAAAATTTCATTGCCTTGAAGGTGACCATTATTCAGAAAATGACGAAGAATCTTTTTTGGACGAAAAATCAAGACCCTTGCAAGTTTAGGTAACAAACAAACAGATTAAAAAAAATTATGAAATAACGAAAAAAACTCTTGACAAAAAAATGATACTATAACGGTAACGTTGAGTATAGGTGCCTTTACATACGATAGTTGTGTTGATACTACACAACAAAAAATACTATGACTTATTGTCAGGAGGCTTTTGTTATGAAAAAATTACTTAAAATCATCCTATCGATAGTTACTGTATCGGTGATAATGATGTCTGCTAATGGGTATGCTGTTATCGCTGATGAAAATGCAGCGGATGACGCAATGTTGTCTTGTGATATTGATGATTGTTGTGTTGGTGAAGGCATTGATCAAGAAGAGCAGATGATAAGCATGAGCATGTTGTTTTGTTGTGAAATGCCCAATGTTGTCTCGCAGATTATACGGAATCATAACATTCACCCGTTTATTTTTTGTGTGTTTATCAGTAGATGTTGCTGAGCGTCACACTTGCTTATTCTGTGGATTTACGCTTAGACATGCAACAACCATTTCCGGTTGTGGCGCACGTTGTCCGGCGTTATAATATCATTTGAAGAAAATTTAATAACACTTAACAAGGAGGATACTATGAAAAAAAGATTTCGATCATTAATCGCACTATTTGTTGCTGCTATTATGCTTTTTGCCGGAAATGCTGTTTTTGTATCTGCAGATGAAGCACCGACCAAAGAAGCGATAGGCGGCGGGTTTGTTGCATTGCAAATTAGCGTGGCGCAAGCATTGCAATCCTCAGAACGGATTTTTGAGTTAGTTGAGACAAATTTGCCTTATATTGATTGCTGCAATAATCCTCACTTAATCCCTACAATTTTGCGCATTACACATACGACATCAACCTCCATATCACCCAATGATCACGAAGCATGGACCAGATGTGACGGAGGCGGGGTGTATTTCGATGTTTTTTGTTTTGAATGCGGATACATCAACGAAAATGAAATACGAATAGACCTTGAAAGCTGTGGTCCCGGTTGCGCCCTGCTTAGAAGACGATAAATTTTAAAGCAAATGGTTAATTTTAAAGACCGTCTTTGGGCGGTCTTTTTGTTGATGTAGTCGTAGTTAAACGAGTATAAAAAATTATTATCGGTTGATGATAACCTCTACTTCCATAGATTCATCTCGTTCGTCATGAATAATAATTTCGATTCCTGAAAGCGTATTCCGCCCTGATGCTGCAAAAAAATTGCTGCTTGGATTTGTTGTTGCGTTAAAACTCCAAAACTCTCCCGCAGAAAAAAAGTGATCGATTTTTGTGTTCCACCTTACCACAGAATTTGATAATAAATTAGACCCATCCGCTTCGCGTACTCCAACCATAAGGCGATTGCGGTTATTGTTATTCATTGTTAAATCAGATATATTTTCGCTTCTCATAGACTCATCAACATGATAAACAATGATGCCGCCCCTGCCGCTGTTATTTCTGATCCATTGAGCCAATCCCATATCCCACGTTCCGGAAACATGACGATTTTCTACAAGAAAAAATTGAGTACTGCTGGCAGGACTCATTATTTTTAAGATATTATGGTTGCGTACACCTGCGCTATACACATTGCCCGTCCATGTGTTGCCACTGACAACGGTGGGATGAATAAAGCCCAATTGAATTCTGGACCAAGGGTCGAGTGCTGTGGGACGATGACCCACAGCAGGGTCGCCGGGACCTCGACCCCAGTTTCCAAGACCCATCAGGCTGTAAGGGCCTATGCCTTCGGATTGACCCGTTAAGTCATATAAATCAGGCAAGCCAAGAACATGGCCCAATTCGTGAACAGCGTGTCCAATGCCCATTACTTGCCCGCCTCGCTGCCTTTCTCCGTAAGCCATATAACGAAGCCAGCCTGTTTGTCCAACAACGCTGCCTCGAAAACTCCACGCATGAGCCCAAATTTGACCGCCGGGGTTAAAATTATCAGAAGCCTCACCGCCGGCAAAGACCGCAGCTACATTGATATTGTTGAAATTAAAATCGCTGTTTTCGTGAATAGCCGATAAAATCAAAGAAACAACCGCTCTTGTGGCCTTGTGTCCCTGAGGTTGTGACCATCTGGTCACAGGGTGATTCATATGAACCCTGGCATGAACAATGCCGTTGTGTATGCTGGGTGTTAAAGTGATATTAACACCATTGGCCGCAAAAGAAACTTCATCATTAGGCATTCTGGCGGCAAAAGTGCCTTCCGCAGTTACATTACCCGCAGGGACAAAAATATTACGCCCACCGGACATATCGCGAAAATAGTTTGCCACAGAAACAACACCGGGCGACGTATTGAAATATTTATTGAAATAAAAAGCAGAATCCTCTGCGAGTGCCGCATTGTCAAACTCCACTAAAAGAACAAGTAAGCGTTGGTTTAAAGGGATTTGGGGTGTGTTTGAAGCTGCCGAACTCGCTATGGCGATGTTTGCAAAAGTGCTGCCTGCAAAACCAAAGCTTGCAGCACTCGGAGATGGCGAAGCAAAGCCGATAATGGCAGGACCATCACCATCACCGTCATCAGTAGACGGAGGAATAACGATGGGAGGCTGAACACCGGGTGGATTTACCAGACTTCCGGGCGAACCACCCGTACCCGGAGCAACGACATTAGGGCTGCCCGGCACAGAAGATGTACCGTCTTGACCGCCGGGAAACAATGCAGGTACAATAGGCACGCTGACAACAGCGACATTGGCCGACCCTCTGTGATCCCTAAAAATACGACCGTTTAAAAACTCCAAAACAGGATTGCCCGGGTCAAAACGCCATGTGTTTTGGATAAGGTGCAAAATATCGCTGCGGATTATTCGGGTAAACGGGTGTGTCAAAGAAGCGTCAAAAAGACCGACAACTTGTCCTGCGGGCTGGATAGTCTCGTTTATCACATAGGCATAGTGCCAATCGCCGCTTGATTCGTTATAAGCAACTATAAAACCGTTTTCATCTTCCCACCAAGAAAAAAACTCATCGCCCCGCATAAATAGATTTATTTCTCGTCCATCGCTTTGAGTAAACTCAAACGGAAAAGGATTTGCAGGTGCAGCATGAGTTAAAACAGCACCAAAAGCAAGAAAAACGACTGCTAACAAAAAAACTAAACTAAAGCTTAAAACAGCAATTTTTCGGCATTTTAAAGTTTTGTACATAAAAGCTCCCCCGCATCAAATATCCTAATTACATTATAAACTATAAATCAACATTTGTCAAGAGTTATTTTATTGTTGAGAGCATCTCTCGCAAAAATCGTTTGCTCTACAAAGTTTCTTCTTCGATGATATTTTCTTCGATATCACCTTCTTTGTCATCCTCTGGAGCAACAACCTCCCCAACCGCAACCTTAGCCTTTTTAACAAACTTATAAAAAGTATTTCTCTTTAACCCTAGGCGATTCATAGCTTCACCACCGGTGATAGAGCGGCTTTTGT
>Ga0123355_10005741_pt1 | contig 18239 bp, 17 predicted proteins | sample TergutEmb28metaG_3_FD_89872 | JGI IMG/M metagenome (GOLD analysis project Ga0123355, IMG submission 89872) | Embiratermes neotenicus P1 segment gut microbial communities from Petit-Saut dam, French Guiana - Emb289 P1 | ecosystem: Host-associated > Arthropoda: Insects > Digestive system > Gut ... | reverse complement strand
TATGGGATGATGAGGGGGTACTTCTGCATAGCAATGATAAGGTTGTGGAGCTTTTAGGGCTTGCGGATAAGCAGGAGTTTGTGGATAATTATGTGGAGCTGATACCGAAATTCCAACCCTGCGGGACGCCGTCTATGGAAAAAACGCGGGCGCTTGTGGCTGAAGCTAAGCAGAATGGGCATTCCCGCGCGGAGTGGATCCATATAAATACGAGTGGTGTAGAAGTGCCTGTTGAGTTGTTTTTTGTAAGACTTAAGCAGCGTGATAAATATATTATAGTTGGTTATAACTATGACATGCGCCCAACAAAAGCTGTGCAGGCAAAGGAACGCGACGCTTTTGAACGCGTTCAGCGGATGTTTGATGCTATCCCGTTCGTTGTGGAGTTTTGGAATGAGGATTGCGTCGCTATAGACTGCAACCAAATGGCATTGGAGTATTATGGACTTTCTAGTAAGAGTGAATACATTGAAAAGATGCCGTATTTTTTTGAAGAGGACTTAACGTCCAGCCCGATTTGGGAGGAACATGTTAAGAAAACCTTTGAAATCGGCTCATGCCAGTTTGAGTATGAAGACCATAAGCCTGATGGGGAAATTGCGTATTGCAGCGTATTTGCAATCTCTACGACGATAAACGGTGAGCCGGTCGTGATAACCTGCGCTTACGATTCAAGCGAACTCAAACGCCTTCAGGAGGAGCAGCGGCGCTGGGAAGTGGCGGAAGAGAGCAATCGCGCGAAATCTAATTTTCTGGCAAGAATGAGCCATGAAATACGTACGCCAATCGCAGCGATTATGGGTATTTCCGTTATAGAACTTCAAAATCCAGAGATTATACTTAAGACGGAGCAGGCTTTCTCTAAAATACATAGTTTTGCTAATTCACTCTTGAGTATAGTCAACGATATCTTGGATCTTTCTAAGATAGAAGCCGATAAAATGGAACTTATCGGCGAAGAGTATGATGTGGCAGGCATGATAACGGATATATCCCTCATCCATCTTGCCTTTACAGACAGTAAGGAGATTAACTTTAACTTGCATGTGGATGAACATTTACCCGAAAGTCTTGTGGGTGATTCGCTTCGCATCGTGCAGATGTTAAGCAATATCCTGTCAAATGCCTTTAAATACACATTGGACGGTGAAGTTACCTTGTCGTTTTCATGCCTAAAAGAAAGTTCCGGCGATGGGTTTGTTTCGTTGGTGATCACGATAACGGACAGCGGCCTTGGTATGACGGAAGATCAATTGAGTGATCTGCATAATGAGTATACGCGATACCACGAGCGTGAATACCGTTTTGTGGATGGTACCGGCCTTGGTATGCCTATCGTGTTTAAACTGGCTAAATTAATGAACGCGAAAATTGACATAACAAGTGAAGTCGGCATGGGAACGAGCGTCGTGCTTAACATACCGCAGAAGGCCGTGAATGATACAGCGATCGGTAAAGATACAGCGGATCGTTTGGAGAAGCTGGAGGAAATAATCAAAACCGTGAGCAAAAAACAGGGATTTACACCCGAGCCGATGCCGTATGGCAAAGTATTGGTTGTGGATGATGTGGATGCAAATCTCTTCGTGGCGAAGGGATTGCTTGAGTTTTATGACTTGTATATAGAAACATGCAGCAGTGGGTATGAAGTTATCAATAAAATTAAACGAGGAAACGTTTACGACATAATTTTTATGGACTTTATGATGCCGGGTATCAGTGGTATACAGACATTGCATGAATTGCGCGCACTGGGTTACGGCGCACCTGTTGTTGCTCTTACGGCAAATGCCATGATAGGCCAGGCTGAAGGGTTTTTAAAGGAAGGGTTTGATGATTTTATATCTAAACCCATCCAAACAAAACAACTTAACAATATTTTGGAAAAGCACATTAAAAGCAAACAACCGCGTGATGTAATAGAGGCGGCGTTTTTGAACGAGCGTAGGGTTGGGTTTAATAATATAGACGGTTTCCAACGTGAGCCGGAGCTTGTTAGAAGGTTACGTGCAGATTTTGCGCGTAGCCACGCGGATTCAATTAACGTCATTCGTAAAAAGCTGGACGAAGGCGATAATGAGGCGGCTTACCTCATAGTACACAACATCAAGGGTGCGGCTGGGCTTATATTTGAAAAGGACTTGACTTGCGCGGCTAAGGAAATGGAGCTTGCGTTTGTAAAGGGTACCCAGCCTACGGCAGAACGGTTGGAAAATTTGGCGAAAAAACTTGAGCAAGTGTTAAATAGTATCGGTACCGCCGCGGAATCCGGCGAGGTTGAACAGTTAAACGCGGAGGATTCGTTGGCGGTACTGAAAAATATTTTGCCGTTTTTGGAAACACAGGATACGGCGAGCATATATATGGTTGGAGAACTGCGTAAGCTTCCGGGGGCGGCGAAGCTGTGCGGCTACATTGAGGAGTTTAGCTTTACGGACGCCGTTGTCGCCGCTAAAAAATTGATTGACGATATAACGGTTACAATTCCCCAAGATTAGCCCATTCTTCATATAGTGATTTGATACAGTCTACAAGCTCTGTCCTTTTTTGGTAAAGAGGGCACATATTTTCATAACTGGTATCGGTTAGTCGTATTGCAATCTCTTCGTCAAGCCTTAACAATTCGGTTTCAGCTTGATTTATCCGTGTTTCATATGAAATAGGTGGTCTGGACTTTTCCTTGCTTTTGATTGGTGACGGCTTCTTTTTATTGCTTGCATGTGCCACTGTCCGCTGTTTCGGAGGAATCACGGCCTCCCGTAAATAATCATCAAAGCCGCCGTCAAACACCGTAATTTTTCCATCTTTCATGCTCCAAACCTTTGATGCAAACTGGTTAAGGAAATAGCGGTCATGCGAAATAAACAGCAGAGTGCCGTCAAATTCCGACACGGCGTCCTCAATCCATTCCCTAGAGTCAATGTCCAGATGGTTTGTGGGCTCGTCGAGTATCAGGAAATTAATTTGCGTCTGCATAAGCAAACATAGTTTTAATCGGCTTTTTTCACCGCCGGATAAATTGGCGACTTTTTTCAACACATCGGCTGTGCGGAAGTTGAAGCGGGCAAGTATGGCGCGTATCTTATCTTCCGGCAGTGGGACGGCCTTTTTCAACGTGTCCAGCACTGTCGCGTTCTCATCGTCAAAAACGATTATTTGGGACATATAGGCAATCTTGATGTTATTACTGACTTTTACGGAGCCGTTATCGCATGGTTCTTCGTCCATTATCATTTTTAAAAGCGTAGTCTTTCCGCAGCCGTTTGCGCCGATTAAGGCAATGCGGTCGTACCTGTTGATAGTGAGGCTTACATCGTCAAGCAACACGTTAGGGCCGTATGATTTGCACACCGATTCAACCGCCACAGCCATTTTCGCCGCATGGCCGCCTACGTTAAAGTCCTCCGTCACTTTCCGTGTTGTGGTGGGTTTCTCTATCTTCACCATATGGTCGATACGCGACAGTATGGCGTGATGTTTGGTGGTGAAGCGGTTCTGCTCCACAAACCATTTCGCCCTATCCTCAATTCTCTTGATTTCCTTCTGCTGGCGTTCATACTGTTGTGATTGCGAAATATACCTCCGCAATTTTTCTTCGGCGTACCATGAAAAATTACCGCTGTAGAAATGAGCCTCACCCTCGTTAATCTCGATTATACGCGTAATGACATTATCGAGGAAAACTCTATCGTGAGATATTGTAACAACCGTACCCGGGAACTCGCGTATGAAGCTTTCGAGCCATGATAATGAAGTTAGGTCTAAATGGTTCGTCGGTTCATCCAAAAGCAAAATATCACAGTCGCGCAGTAGTATACGGGCTAGGTTGACACGCGTTTTCTCGCCGCCGCTGAGCAGGTGGAACAGGCTGCGCCTCATATTCTCACCGATACTCATGCCGTTGCATATCTTGTCGATTTTCGTTTCAACGTCGTATCCGCCAAGACGTTCATACTCGTCCATAAGCTTTCCGTAACGCGCAAGCACCTCAGGTGTACCGTCACCCTCAATTTTCTTCATTGCTTCGTAAATCTCAGTTGTTTCCTTAAATGATGAACGCAAAATATCCTCTACAGTATCACCGTCGGCGAAAACCGGGATTTGTGTAAGTATTTCAACCTTCTTACCCGAAGCCTTGGACATACTGCCGCCGTCATAACTTTCGTCCTCGGTAAGCACTTTAAACAGCGTTGTTTTTCCAGAGCCGTTTTTGCCAAGAAGTCCGATTTTTTCGCCTTTATAAACCTCAAACGAAATACCGCGCAGAACATGGTTTGCGCCGTAATATTTGTGTAATTTGTGTACAGATATATCTATCATAATTAATCTCCTTTTGTGTGTTCTGAATATAAAAACCCCTGTGCAGACTGTTTTGCTGCACAGGGGTTACTAATGACAACTGGAATGGAACTTAGGCCGCGTGTATGTGCGGCATTTCAGTTCGCTCCGGGATTAGTGACAGGCATTCAAAACAATCTATACCGAAAAAAGGGCGCAAAGACCCCTTGAGCGAAGTTTTGGGGGAAATGCGTCTGCCTGCAATGCTGTGCCATACGCTAATTGTTTGGTACAAGTTCTTTGAATTACAGAGCAATAAATGGTTCATGCCTATCACCGCCTTTCATGTTTTTGCCCCTGTAAACATTATGCTTACAGGGGCTTTATGGGCCCTCGGGGACTCGAACCCAGGACCGTCCGGTTATGAGCCGGATGCTCTAACCAACTGAGCTAAGAGCCCAAATTTTTGCAGGTTATCTGCTTTAAAACCAACCGACCTGTATTATATCTGATTTTGAGAGATTTGTCAATACCCAGTTTAAAATTTTATTACCTTAAATAATAAATAACTCCACACTTCGCGGCGCAAGTGTTTGTATGTTTATTTTTTCATTGGGTTTATGCCCAATTCTAGCGTCGAATTTAACTATGTCGTTCGGAGAAAGGGTTATGCCGGTAATGTTATTATCAGATTTATTTAATAGGCAAACAGCACAATGATCATCTGCTAACGGTTTTATCAATAAGTCCAACCCCGCTCCAAGTACCGTGCGCGATGCTTGCAACATTAATTTATCTTGATTTATTGAGATTAACCGCTTATCCGTAATTAAATCTAATGTCTTCTGCGTTGCTTTTCTCACATCCAAACCAAGTACCAACGGTGCGGACATCATGCACCAAAGGGTAAAATGGCTATGGTTTTCCTCGTCCGTTAGGTTACCTATGCCAACTTCCAACATGTCAGGGTCGTTGTACGCTCCGGGTTTTTGGTATGGCCACAAATCCGCCGCGGCTTCATAACTACGCAACACGCCTGCCCAATCGGCTCTAATATCGCCCGTTACACGCCAAGATGAGGCAAGTTCCCCCGCCCACTCCCAAGGCTTAGCGCGTCCATGCTCGCAGACTGCGTAGGAGATAGGGCGATCGGTCGGAGCGGCTTTTTTAAGAGCCTCACCCATTTTTGTATACCTAAGGATAGAATCCTCGCGTTGGCCGCGTATGGGATTTGTTAAAGTGATGGTATTTATACCTGCTTCTAATTCAATTTCCGCCATAACCCTTGAAGGTGAGTTCCAGCCGCTTGTACTGGGAAACCACATTTGCGCGCAAGGGTCGCCGTTTACGGACAACAGTAAAAACCGCTTGTGCGGTGAATATTGCTTTATATAGCCAAGGGCGATTTGATGCCGCCCAGGTGTTGGCACATTTACGGTAAATGCTGCGTGCGCGGAGGGGCAATCCAATCCAACAATAGCATTGCCATTTAAATACGCGGGTGGCTTTATTTCTGCATCAGCAGCATTAATAACAGCTTCACACCCATCACGCCCGAGGCCGGATACGCCTATATACAATATCGGCGGCGTTGAGTTTGCAAAACCACTTTTATCGAAGTGTGGGTCTGTTGGCAGATCGGTAACGTGGCAGTAATCGTATTTAAGGTATTCAACACCCCATGAAGCGAATGTTTTGGCGTCGATATCCTCGTAACCGTAACTTCCGGGCATATCTTCGCAGGTCAAAGTGCCGCAAGATGAATACAGTCCAGTCTTAAAACCCATTGAGTTAAGTTTACCGACAATGCCATCTTTACTTGGGAACATTCCGGCATCAAACATAAGCCTGCCGTTTTCGTCGCGGATACTGGATTGCCAACAATCATCCAAGTTGATGTATTTATATCCGGCGGAGAGTAAACCCGCGTCTTTTATCGCCTGCGCCATCTCAAGAACAATGCCTTCTGAAATATGTTGCTTAAATTGGTTCCATGTTGACCAACCCATTAATGGGGGGAGTTTAGTATTTATCATGAACGACGTTCCTTTTATTAATATTGTTGATGGTAATCAAAAATCCCTACAATTATTGAACTGCAGGGATACCTATATGCACCCCAGGGGAGTTGAACCCCCGACCTCCCGGTTCGGAGCCGGACGCTCTATCCACTGAGCTAAGGGTGCGGAAAGACAGACAATAGAGACTAGAGAAGTAATTCGTCTAGTCTCTAATTCATAATCTTTAATCAACTATAAACGGAAGTAGCGCGATATGGCGTGCGCGTTTGATTGCGGTAGTTACGGCGCGTTGGTGTTTAGCGCATGCGCCCGTAACGCGGCGGGGCAGAATCTTGCCGCGCTCCGATGTGAACGATTTACGTAAGCTTGGGTTTTTGTAATCTATATGGACAACTTTGTTTGTACAGAATTCGCAAACGCGCTTTTTGCGGCGCCCGCGTTTTTTTTGTTGCATCATAAACATTTTCTCCTTACCTAACATGCGAGTTGCTATACTGCATGTAATATTTGTTAAAAATTTAAATAGAGTGGAAAATAATCGTAGCCGCCTACAGAGCCGTATGGCTATAGGTTAGCTAGAATGGTAAGTCATCGTCACTGGCTCGTCGCCGTGAAGGCGACGCCTATAGAGCCGTATGGTTATAGGTTAGCTAGAATGGTAAGTCATCGTCACTGGCTCGTCGCCGTGAAGGCGACGCCTATAGAGCCGTATGGTTATAGGCTAGCTAGAATGGCAGGTCATCGTCACTGGCTCGTCGCCGTGAAGGCGACGCCTATAGAGCCGTATGGTTATAGGCTAGCTAGAATGGCAGATCATCGTCACTGGCTCGTCGCCGTGAAGGCGACACCTTCAGAGCCGTATGGCTATAGGTTAGCTAGAATGGTAAGTCATCGTCACTCAATTCAGTTTCGATAAAAAAGTCAGCGGGTACATCATTATTTGCCGGCTTGCCTTGCGAAGCGGAAGAGGCCGGCGGTTGTGCATATCCGTCGTAATCCTGTGATGGTTGGCCGCCGTAGCTTGACTGGCGCGATTCAAAGGCCGCTTTGGATTCTGTGAAATTTTGCTCGTCAATAATAATCTCAGTATACCAATTTCGCTGATTGGTTTTTGGGTCATCATATGCGCGGATCTGTAAACGGCCGGTAACGAGTATCTGCATTCCTTTTTTAAGGAAACGTTCCGCAAACTCCCCGGATTTGCCGATTGCCGTGCAGTTGATAAAGTCGGCATCTGGTTCGCCTTCGCGCTTAAACTTACGGTTTACAGCAAGCGTATAGCGCGTAATGTTTAATGAGTCAGCATTACCTTGAGAATATCTAGTTTCCGGATCCCTCGTTAATCTGCCCATCAAAATAACTTTGTTCATTCAAGTTCCCCCTAACTATTGCTCATCTACGCGGATGATCAAATAACGTAAAATGTTTTCCATAATACGCAAGCGGTCCTCGATTTCGCGCGGGGCTTCGGCTTCGGCGTCAACGGTTATGAAGTAGTAGTAACCTTCATTTTTCTTGTTGATTTCGTAAGCGAGCCTGCGTTTGCCCCATTCGTCCACCTTTTCAACGGTACCTTTAAAGCGTTCGATTAAAGCTACGACTTTATCGAACTCGGCCTTTAAAGCGTCTTCATCCAGGATTGGGTCAAAGATAACAGCGATTTCGTACTTGTGCATATTGCACCTCCTCTCGGTCTATCAGGTCTCCTTGTATAATTTATTCGCACTTATCGAGACGGTTTGGAAATGTGGTGGCACGTCGCCCGAACCGTCGAGATTAGTGTGAGTTTATGCAAGAAACCGTATGGCTTCGGTCTTCCGAAGCAAGGATAGTTGGCAATTTACCAACAATTATGTATAGTATCATGTTTTTGGATATAAATCAAGCATTATTTTTACATATATGACGAAAATTTGCGCAGGTTTGTTGTTATCTATTAAACCATAAAATCTTAAGAAGTGTGTTGTGTAGGGTGGAAATAACGATACTGATGCTTATACCCCGCATTCAAAACAGAATAATTCCGCAGCACCTCGGTCAATTTCTCCGAACATATTTGGCATATTAAGCAACTCTCTTAATTTTAATGGCGTCACCCATTGGATTAAATCTGTATCATCACCTTTTTCAACCGGTTCACCGTCTGCTTCACATTTGAAATGAACACCAACGGATTTATAACTATCACCTGTTGCGTTTGTCCAACTATTCATTTTGTAATAAATTGAAAAAGGTTTTATGGATTCAATATCATTACATTGCCCATAACTATCAACCCCATATATTTTAATTACAGTTAGCCCTGTTTCTTCCAACACTTCACGTTTTAGAGCATCAATGATTGATTCGCCAAGTTCAACGCAACCCCCTGGCAATTCAAAAATTTCCGGTTCTCCGATTCTAACGCGCCGTTGAATTAGCACTTTATTTTCATTGTTTTCATGCTTCACAATGACCGCTCTTGCGTTGAAGAAAATCGCTTGTGGTTTTCTCATTGTGTTTACTCCTGTCGATAATAAATTTAACGCACGTACCATACTTGTAATGGTACATAAGTGCGCCATTACAATATTTCCATTCAGATAGTAAAGTAATTCTATCACAACTTTTGATACTTTGTGATAAAGTAGTCTTAATTGCGTTATTTACACCCTTCACAGCTTACATCCTATGATTTATTAGTTGCAATCCGGGCAATACCCGCGGTTCGTAAACTCCGTGATAAACAAGGGCGGAAAGCCGCTGCCTTCGTTTGTGTTGAGGGTGAAGTATCGCCTCGTGCCTGTTTCGTCTATAAAGCTGATGCCGAAAGTTGGTAATGTTCCGACGGGATGCCACGGTATAAGTACCGACTCTGCGGCGGATAAAAGAGCTTGTTCACCAAGGGTTTCGCTTATATAGAAAGGATGCCACGTATCGTCTATCCACGGGTCGCAAACATGGCCGAGTTTAAAGAATGAAAAATCCCTAAGTTCGGCTGTTGCGCCTATAATGATGTGTGTATCTAGGCTGGCATGGGAGTTTTCAATAGTCGAAAATGCTTCAAATTGCTGTAAAAAAGCCGTGGGGGGTATATTACCCATCCACGCAACTACTAGCGCAATCTCTGGGCTTGGGTTTATTATTGTAATGCGTGGCGCATCCCTTTCGGGGAGAATGTTAACAAACTCTTCCAAAAATGTTACTCCGTCGTTTTGCTTTAAGATGAAGAAGCGATCCTCATTTTCTGCCGTAAAGACATGAAAGCCTGTAAGGCCGGCTTCTGTGATGTTTGGGGCGTTTGGCATCCATGTGATGACTGGGGACATGTTGGTTGGGTCGCTCCATGTGGCGGATGTCCAGGAGTAGCTGTAGTGGCGCGTAAAATGCCATTCGCCGTCAAAGCGTGCTTCATAGCGGGGTATGATGCTTATGAGGCTGAGTGATACGACGGAGTCGTCTGCTTCTACGGAAAGAAGTTCGATGTTGTCGTCAGTCATGTTAGCGTCTTCAATCGGAGTTAATGTTAATGGTATGTCAGATGCAGATATGTCGTAGTCATTTTCGTCGTTTCTGCATCCTGCAAGAAGGAGGATAAGTGCGCAGCATATAAGTGCGCTAAAAAGTCTTTTCATAATTTTGGCTACCTTTCAAATAGTTTTTCTGCATTATCCCAAGTTGCTTCGGCCACAACCTCGGGTAAGATGCCTTTTATCTCCGCAAGTTTTTTGCAAATATGCGCAAGCCCGCGGGAATCGTTGCGTTGGCCTCGTACCGGTTCGGGCGCGAGGTAGGGGCAGTCCGTCTCTAGTACAATATGGTCCAATGGGATTTCTTTCGCCGCGCGTACGGTTTCATGGGCATTGCGGTAAGTGAGCGTACCGCCAAAGGCGATATGGTAACCCATCTTAACGTACGCCGCCGCCTCTTCGGCAGTGCCGCTGAAACAGTGGATTATTCCGCCGTTTCTAAGGTTGTTTTCCTTCAGTATACGATAAACATCTTCGTTAGCCTCACGGCAATGGATTACTACAGGTAGGTTGGCTTTTTTTACGATTTCCAGCAGATCGTAAAAACGGCGGATCTGTACGTCCGGCGGGGAGTTATTATAGTGGAAATCTAAGCCAATCTCGCCTATAGCAACGACTTTTTCGTGTTTGGATAGAAGGAGCAGTTCGTCTAAATCACCGTCATTTATGTTTTTTGCGTAATGAGGATGGACACCGACGGAGGCAAGGAAATAGTCGTATTTTTCGACAAGTTCGATATTGTAGCGTGATGATTTCATATCTGCGCCGATGTTTATAACGCGGCCAACGCCTGCGGCAGGCATGATTGTGCCTAAAAGCTCGGACCTGTCTTGATTATAGCGTTTGTCGTCATAATGTGCGTGGGTTTCGTAGTATTTCATATATCTCCTATTCTTAAGTATAAAATTTATTCGATAGCTTATATTTCATATTCTGAAAAGCGACCCATGTAGCCGCAAGATTGAATGGCTTTAGAAAATGAACTTCTTTCTTCTTTGCTGTTATATGAATGCAAATACCAAGTCATATTTTCGGTCGTAAGATTCTCACATATCTCTTTTATGTATATCATGTCAACTTCTGAAAATGAAAAACCAAAAGAATAGATTTCTCTAATGGTTTTAGGTAATGCTTCAAAATAATTTATGTGTTTGCTGATTTGTGCGTTTGTATCTTTCCTTAGGCTGAGGTGCATTCTATTAATGTTATTTTCGCTACCGATATAATTGTTCTGATAGTAATCAAAAATATCTGAATTGTTTCCGTGGCCAAAAATTAACTGTTCACCTTGTTTGCCGTGAATATGTAAAACATTTTTTGCAACATAAATACTTTGTAATGTATTTGTATAATTGAATGTAAAAAACAAATCGCTCACTGGATTAATTAGGTTGTAAAATTTTTGTAAAGGTATTACTTGTGAAATATCGATAGATTGTATCCACACATCAAAGTAGTAAGGAAGAAGCAATACTGCACCGGCAAGGTTTAAAGATAAATCTTGATTTCTATATACTTCGTGCCATTCATTATCATATGGTTTATTAAAATCATATAAAAACCAGCTAAGATTTAAATTCCCCATTGATTCTTCTAATTTAGCCCAACCATCACCATTTGGTTCTGCATTTTCAATGATTTTTAATAAAAAACTAATGACTTCGGTGTCATTGTAATGCTCACCTCCATCCGGCAAAAAGTCTGGTTCTGGGCTAAAAGTGCAATTATTTGCGTCGGCATCTGGATATTTATTAATAAGATATTCTTTAAAGTCTATATATCCAGTAGGCAAACTGTGTGCCTTATCAAATCCATTGCCAATTATAAATAAACGGGAGTTCATTAATTACATTTCGTTTTGTGTTTGTTATATTAAGCGATTAAGGAGAGAACGAGCAAGCTGCAGAATTAATGCCAGTTCGTCCATCACCATTTTAATTTGTTTTGCACAGATTTAAAATTCTGCATTCTTAGATGTGCGAGGGTAGGGGATAACGTCTCGGATGTTGCTTATACCCGTTACGTACATAAGGAACCGCTCAAACCCAAGGCCGTAGCCGGCGTGCTTTACGCCGCCGTATTTGCGTAGTTCCAAGTACCACCAGTAGTCTTCTTCGTTAAGACTGTTTTCACGCAGAGATTGTTCCAACATTTCGAGTCTCTCTTCCCGCTGGCTGCCGCCGATGATCTCGCCAACACCCGGTACGAAGAGGTCCATCGCTGCTACGGTTTTGCCGTCATCGTTCCTGCGCATGTAGAATGCCTTAAAATCCTTAGGGTAGTTGATACAGAAAACAGGGCAATCAAAATGCTTTTCGGCGATGTAGCGCTCGTGTTCGGTTTGTAGGTCTATACCCCATTGAACCGGCGTTTCAAATTTTTCGCCGCAGTTTTTAAGGATTTCGATAACATCTGTGTAGGAAATGCGTTCAAATTTAGAGCTTACGACTTTTTCCAGCTTAGCTAACAAACCGGGTTCAACGAATTTATCAAAAAATTCCATTTCGGTTTTGCAAGTAGTTAGGAGGTGGTTGATGAGGTATTTCATCATGTCTTCTGCCAAATCCATATTGTCGTTGATGTCAGCGAAGGCTATTTCCGGTTCCATCATCCAAAATTCGGCGGCATGGCGTGTAGTGTTGGAGTTTTCCGCACGGAAAGTTGGCCCGAATGTATACGTGTCATTGAAAGCAAGGCAATATGCTTCTACGTTAAGCTGCCCCGTAGGTGCGAGAAAAACAGGTTTGCCGAAGAAATCCTTGGTAAAATCGACCCCACCGTCTTTTAACGGGACTTTGGCTAAGTCGAGTGTCGTTACTTGGAACATGTTGCCTGCGCCTTCGGCGTCACTGGTGGCGATTATCGGTGTGTGTACGTAGATAAAACCGCGCTCGCGGAAGAAGTTGTGGATGGCGAAAGACGCTTCCGTACGTACACGGAAGACAGCTTGAAACGTGTTTGTACGCGGGCGCAGATGCGCGATTGTACGCAAAAATTCGTTCGTATGGCGTTTTTTTTGCAAAGGATAATCCGACGGTGCGGCGGATTCTACAGTTACGCTCGTTGCTTTTATCTCGACGGCTTGTTCCTTGCCTTGGCTTTCAACTACAATGCCGCGGGCGGTGATGGCTGAACCTACGCCGATTTTAACGGCCTCGTCGTAGTTTTCCGTGTTTTCGTCCATCACGATTTGTAATGGTGTGAAGCAGCTGCCGTCACTTAGGGCGATGAAGGCGAAGTTTTTGCTGTCGCGAAGCGTTTTAACCCAGCCGCAGACGGTGACTTCCTTGCCAAGATATTCGGTTGGTTTCTCAAAAATGTGTTTGATTTTAGTTTTCATGTTATTGATCCTTTCATTTGTTGTAGATTGTATAAATACAGCTCTAATAAATCATAAGTTTTCATAGTTAGATCTCTGACAGCATAAAATGACGTAAAAATAAAAATAAGAAACGAAATTATTGAGGTTGTAGTTTTTATTAATAAGACTTTTTCCACAACTATAACCGCTTCCCAAAGAAAATATCAGGCTTGCCGATGCCGTTTGCGTCGGGCATCACTCCGATGATTTTATATCCGAGCTTCATATAAAATGCCGCTTGGTGCGTACCGGGCTCAAACTCCTTTATCAGGTGCGGCAAATTGTCGTATAAATCGACGTTTGCGAGGGATGTTTCGCCGCCGGGCCGTTCGTCGTCGGCTCCTAGCTGCATGGTTATGCCGCCTTGTGACTTTGCAGCCGCTTCTATGGCCTGAACCAGCTGTGTGCCTACCCCGCGCCCCTGCCGGTCGCGGCGAACGACAAGGGGGTGAAGTTCGTATACCTTACCGCTGTATGATGGCAGCATACCAACCCATCCAAGGACTTCATTATTCTCAACAGCCGCAAGAAAAAGTGACTCGCCGTCTCCGTCACATTCTATATTATCCACGCGGTCGGCAACTTCTTCCATTGCGTCATCAAACGTTTTCCAGCCCGCGGGCAGCTCGTCCGTAAGCATTTGCGCGGCCTGTGCGCGTTGATTTTCATTTAAAGTTTGCATGTTTATAATTTTAATCATAAATGTATCGTAATTTCCCTTTCCTTTGCCATTAAAACAACATTATTGCAAAAATCTGTTTTTCCATTACAATACGATATCCTGTCTTTAAGATAGGTGTATGCCAAATTTATTTTCAATTCCTCATAATGTTTTGCTATTTCAGGATGAGAGTTTAAATATTCACAAAATAAAATGTTGTTTTTTAAATTTTCGCAATTATCTTCCGTATAACAATGAATATGGTGCGTTTCGATATTTTTATGTTCATCTTTAAATTTGTTAAAATAATAATCTTCGGGCACAAAGCTGTTGCTGTTTCCGTAATAAACGTATCCGGCAGATTCCATGCCTGCGATATTAAGCCATTCTATCCTTTTTATTATTACGCCAATATCAATGATAGGTTTTGCAACTATACCATTTATTGCGGTGCTACCGATATGGTGTATGCTTATGACATTGGCACCGAGTATTTGTTTAATCTCATTCCTTGCATTTTTATATACCTGTTTCCAAGAATTATTATGTGGTACAAGTATTATTTCGTGTTTTGCCATACCTAACATTCTGCACCTCCGGCAGTTGTTGAATCTATTTATTTTTTTTTAATCTATAATCAAACAAAACACCGGGCAACGAAAGTATACAAATTATACCGATGGCGATGACTCCGACAATAAGTGCCGTCTCCAGCCCAAATTCGCCTGCGCGGCTGTTTTCCCGCACGATGAACAGCTCGTACATCGTGCGGTATATGCCTGCACCGGGTACGAGCGGTAAGATGCCGCCAATAAGATATACCAGAACAGGCGTTTTGCGTAGGTATGACAAAATGCGCGACATGGCCGTAAGCGCAAGCGTGCCGGCAAATGTGCCGAAAATTAGCCAGTTTTGATCAAAGCTAAGTACCAGGCGGCTGACGAACCAGCCGAGTGCACCTGTGATGCCGCAAAAAACAAGCTCACGCTTAGGTACGTTAAAGAGTGCGGAAAACGTCGTGGTTGCGATAAAGGCCGCTATTGTTTGAAAAATGAGTTCAGGCATGGTTGGTTGGGCGATCAAATAAACACACCTCCAAAAATGCGGAACCATAATAACATAACTGAGCCGACGCCAACGGCAAGGGAAATTGCGACGACCAGTGCGTCCAATAGGCGTACGGAGCCGGATAGATAATCCCCGGCAAAAACGTCCCGAACGGCGTTTGTTAGCGTAACGCCGGGTACCATGATCATAAGCGAGCCGATGATGATATAGTCGTGGCTCATGTCTAGGCCGCCGCTTATACCCAAGTTAACCAGCGAAAGAACGAGGAATGATATCATCCCGCCGCCAATGATATGCACAAGTACTTCGTTTACGTTGTATTTGCGCAGTTGCAACAATAGAATCTGTAGTATAAAACCCGTGAAGAACGCGTTCAAACAATCCAAGAAGCCGCCGCCGAAGAGGTATGTAAACCCGGCACAGGCAGCGCCTGCGGCAAAGAGTTTAGTAAATGAACTGTTGGTGGCGGGGTGTTTTTGCTCTCTCTGTAGTTCTTGCATGGCTTTTAACGTTTCTTGCGGCGTTATGCGCCCCTCGGCAAAACTGCGTGATAGGTCATTCATCTTAATTAAAACGCCAAGGTTCAGCCGGCGGCCGCTGACAACCCGGAAGCCCGTAAACTCGCCTTCTTCATTGTTCATATTAGCGTGTACGACGGTGGACACGGCAAAAGCCTCCGCATTTGCATATCCGCAAGAACGAAGCACGCGCCGCATAACGTCTTCGATACGGTACGTTTCCGCGCCGTTCGCAAGCATTATTTCGCCGGCCAATATACTCATTTTAACGGCCTCATCAGGCCCAAGCAACAAAGACATAACAGTATTATATACTATGTTGACAAATAGTACAAGTGTTTGTTATAATTTCAAATGTTATAGATTTGATCATGAGAGGATAAATTTTATGAAGAAGGTTGTCTTTTTTGTTTTGCTCGCGTTTTTTACTTTGGGGGGGGCATGCCGCGATGAGGTTGTTGAGCCTGATTATTTCATTTCGGATTTTGTGCCTTTTACGCCGAACGCTGCGCGGCATTTTATCGGTGGTGTTACCGTGCCCGGCACACAGTCTGTGACGGAATTATATGTTATTTATATGTATGACTATGTGCGTGAAAATGTCAGCCAAAGAAGGGTGGTTAGCTTTGTTGGCGGCGAAGAAAATATAATGGTTGAATTTAACGCGGTTGTGGATGATAGATATATGAATATCAGCGCGTTTGGCAGTCTTTTTGACCGATCGGACAGAACGGGCGAAATGAATGTACAAGCGTATCAAGCGGTTATCCTGCAAGAGCCGATGCTTGTAGGGAACAGTTGGACGCGATTTCAAAGCACGTGGCTTACGGAACGGGCGGTTATAACGAGCATGGATACGGAAGTTACGGTGCCTTTCGGCACTTTTGCTGCGATGGTTGTGGAGATTACGGGGTCGGACGGGTCCGCTACGCGGGAATTTTATGTTGCCGGTATCGGTTTGGTTAGGACAGAGACGGTTATGCCGAACGGTACGCGCCAGATACTTGAGCTTGCGGAAATTGTCGAAGGATATTTTGAGGAGTTTATCCCCGTATTTACGGGTTGGGTGGACGTACCGGTGCTGGGCTGGATAACGTACCACGTGATGGACGAGGATGGCGAACCGTTGTTTGATGAATACGGTATGGCCGTGCTTGCGCAGAAACGTGATGAGGACGGCGAGCTAATTGTTGCGCCAAGGCTGCGCCCGATGATTGATGAGTTTGGAAACTTGATTTATGACGAATACGGTATAATGATGGAATACGACGAACCCTGGATGGAGGCAGAGCCGGTGATTGAGTTCATTCCTGTTGAGTTTTACACTAACAACGACGTTGCCTCCGTTATTACGGACGCTTTACGCTTATTTGTGTTGAGTGAGTACGGTTTCGAGATACCCGAAGGGGTGAGGATTTTATCACTTGGCCTTGATAGGCACTCATTAGAAGTGTTTGTTGATATGTCCAGCCAAACAACCCAATTTTTGGAAAGTTTGGCGGCGGAATTTGGCGAGGCAACTGTTGAGATACTTGTGCAATTATTTATAGACACAATTATTTTCATTCAGGCAGGGCAAACCGCAACCGTAACTATAAACGATGAGGCGTTTATAATAAACCGCGCTCATTCGCTGTATCGTCCAAGCCAATATTGGTGGGATAATTAAGATGAAGATTAAGGAAACCCTTGCACGTTACGGCTTGCGCCCGAACAAAAATTTGGGGCAGAACTTTCTGTGTAATAAAAACAATATTGATGCGGTAATTTCCGCGTTGGAGCTGGACGGAGACACAACGGTGCTGGAGGTTGGCCCGGGGCTTGGTTCGTTGACAGTGCCGCTTGCGGAGCGGGCAGGGCGTGTACATGCCGTGGAATATGATTCGAAACTCGCCGCTTTCTTGCGCGAAGAGTTTATGGGGATTGGCCTTTCGCATAAAGTAACGATACACCAAACGGATTTCTTGAAGTTTGATATGTCGTTTTTATCGTGTGTCAGTAACTTAAAGATCGTTGGGTCTTTGCCGTATTATATCACTTCGCCTTGTATACGCAGGGTTTTTGATGAGCCGATACAACCGTCACAGGCTCTGTTTATAATCCAAAGGGAGGTTGCGGAGAAGCTGGTCGCACGGCCTGGGTCGCCTAATTATACCGTCCTGGCCTTAGAAGCGGAGTATTATGGCACGGTGTGTACGGTTTCCAACCTGCCGCCGGATAGCTTTTACCCCAATCCCACGGTACACTCACGTGCGGTGATTATCAAAAGGCACGAAACGCCCGTCGTTTCGTCTGAAAAGAACGATTTGTTCCGCGTAATAAACGCGGCGTTTTCCATGCGGCGCAAGACCCTTCAAAACTGCCTCGCGATGAATTTTCCGCAGCTTACGAGCGGCGAAATAGTCAACGCGATAGCGGCGACGAATCATCCGCCAAACGTGCGTGGTGAGGCACTTAGCCTGCAAGAATTTGATGTGTTGACGCAAAAAATAACGGAGAAATCGTAGGTAGATTTCTCCGTTATTTTGAATACATTAACAAATTATGATGTTAGCTGTGAAGGGCGGAAATAACGTAGCTTCATTAAATGCAGTTTGGCAACAATGAAAAGCGGACGTTTCGAGAGTGAAGCATCCGCTTTCTGGTGCAACAGTAATAAAATCAACGCATTAACGCACACTCATCAATTCGTCTGGTAACACTATAGGTATATGACGTGAAATGTTTTAGCCAAAAGCCACTTGCCGATAAATTGAAACTCTCGAAGTCAACACCCAAACTATCCACTTTATCAACTTTCAGCTGCGTAATCACATAATTCAG
>Ga0123355_10005740_pt1 | contig 18240 bp, 22 predicted proteins | sample TergutEmb28metaG_3_FD_89872 | JGI IMG/M metagenome (GOLD analysis project Ga0123355, IMG submission 89872) | Embiratermes neotenicus P1 segment gut microbial communities from Petit-Saut dam, French Guiana - Emb289 P1 | ecosystem: Host-associated > Arthropoda: Insects > Digestive system > Gut ... | reverse complement strand
GTGCTGAGGAAGTCCCGCACCGGCGCCGCGAGGTTGCGGGTCCAGGCGGTGCGCCCCTCGGAATCCGCGCGGAGGCTCATCGCGACCGGCCGACCGCGGCGGCCCGGCGCCGCGGCGCGGCGGCGCTCACGCGAGTTTCGGCGCGATCCACATCAGATCCTCGTCGCGCGGGTCGCCCCGCATCGCCACCCGGTCCTCTCCGGGCAGCGCCAGCGCCACGCTCAGGAACTCGGCGACCTCGGCGACGTCGTGCACCCGCAGGATCGCCGCCCCGCGGCTCAGCCCGAACTGGATCGCAGCCAGGGTGGCGGGCAGCCGCTGCTGCGGACGCCCGCCGGTGATCATCCCGAGGAAGTACTTACGCGACACCGCGAGCAGGATCGGGCGGCCGAACGTCTCGAGCTCGTCGAGCCCCCGCAGGACCGCGACGCTCTCGTCGGGAGTCTTGGCGTAGTCGAGCCCCGGGTCGACGATGATCTGCTCTGGTCGGACCCCAAGCTCCAGCGCGGTCTCGATCCGTTCGCCGAGGAGCCTCACCACGTCGGCGACCGGATCGTCGTAGCCGGGGAACGCTCGCTGCTTCGGGGACGTGCGCGTGTGCATGATCACGAGGCCGGCGCGATGGCGCGCCGCCAGCCGCGCGACCGCCGGGTCGGCGAGCCCGCTGACGTCGTTGACGATCGCCGCGCCGGCCTCGAGCACGGCCGCGACGACCCCCGGTCTCCAGGTATCGACCGAGACCGTGATCCCCGCGGCTGCGAGCGCCCGCACCACCGGCTCGACCAGCGCGATCTCGTCCGCCTCGGACAGCGCCGGCGTGTCGGTCCTGCCCGAGATCGCCCCGACGTCGACGATCTGGGCGCCGGCGGCCGCCAATTCCTCGCCGCGCCGCACTCGGGCGTCCGCGTCCGGCAGCACGATGCCGTCGGCGACGGAGTCGAGGCCGCAGTTGAGGATGCCCATCAGCAGCGGCCGGGCCGGGTCGCAGCGCAGGCGCCCGGTGGGGAGGTCAAGCTCCATCGCGCGGTCCCAAACCGTATCGGAGGAACACGTAGTTCTCGGAGGCCGCGGTGCCGAGCAGCTGCAGGCGCCGGATGCCGTCCGTCTCGGGACCCGCCAGCGGCAGCCCGCGGCCCGCCAGGACCGGCGAGATCGCCACGAACAGCTCGCCGAGGACCTGCTGGGCGACCGCGGTCCGGACCAGCCTCGGGCCGCCCTCCCAGAGGATCAGTCCCGGCCCGTGGCGAGCTCGAACCGAGGCGCTGACGGCGTGCAGGTCGGGCCTGCCGCCGGGGGCGGGCGGCGGCTGCTCGACCCGGAGGTCGAGGTCGGCAGCGCGGGAGGCCTCGGTGCCGGCGACTCCGTCGGCGCTGCGGGAAATGGCCACCAGCTCGGGCTGCGCCGGCATCCCGGCGGTCGTCCGGCGCTGCCGGGCGGCGGCCGGCAGCAGGCCGCCATAGCCCTCCGCTCGGATCGTGGCGGCTCCGACGACGACGGCCAGCGCGCGCTCGCGCAGGCCGAGCAGCAGCAGCTGGTCGGCGTCGGCGGTCAGCGCTCCCACTTTGCCGTCGACCGCCACGATCCCGTCCAGCGAGGTGACCATCACGCCAACATCGAGATCCCGGCCCTGCACGGACTCGAGCAGCCGCCCCAGATCTGAGTCGATCGAGTTCATCTTCAGAGGTATACGCGACGATTGGCGGGCGTTGCAGCTCACCGGCCCGCCAACCGCCTGGAAGGACCCCGCCGCCGCCGCGATCGGCGCGGTGCTCGGTGAGTACAACCGCGGGGCGCGGCGCTCCGATCTGGGGCGCGTGCGCGAGCTGCTCGGGCGATTCGCGGCCGCCCGCCCCCGCCACCACGTGGTGATCGTCGGCACCAACGGCAAGACGAGCACGGCGACCTTCCTGGCGCGGCTGCTCGCCGGACGGGGCACGCGGGTGGGGCTGTTCACCTCGCCGCACATCGCGCGCTGGTCCGAGCGCGTGCGGATCGACGAGGTCCCGGTCGAGGACGCCGAGCTGATCGCGACGCTGACCGCCGTCCATCGGCGGGCTTCGGAAGAGCCGGCGCTGAGCCCGGACCTGCGCTTCTTCGACCTGCTGACGGTGGCGGCCGAGGACATCTTCGGCCGCGCGGGCGTCGAGGTGGCGGTGTTCGAGGCGGGGATCGGCGGGGGGCGCGACGCGACCAGGGTGCTCGAGCCCGAACTGGTTGCGCTCACCGGCGTCGGCGACGATCACCGCGACTTGCTCGGCTCCACCAGCGAGGAGGTCCTCGTCGAGAAGCTGGCCGCGGCGCCGGCCGGTGCGACGCTCGTCGCCGGGTCGCTCGGTTCGCGGCTGACCACCGAGGCCCGGCTCTGGGCGGCGGGCGGGGGGGTCGAGCTGGTCGAGGCCGGCGGACTGGCCGCGGCCGGAGGGAGTCTCCCGGAGTTCCAGCGACGGAACCTGGGGCTGGCGGTCCGCACGGCCGAGCTGGCGGTCGCCAGATTCGGGCTTCCGGCTGGGGCGCCCGATGGCGTCAGCCGCGACGACGCGGTCGGTGTTTGGGGGAGGTTCGAAGCCGGCGAGGTCGACGGGGTCAGATACCTGGCCGACGTCGCCCACAATCAGACGGCCTGGCTGGAGCTGCTGTCGGAGCTGACGCGGATCTGGCCTCCGCGCCGATGGGTCGCGGTGCTCGCCGTGACCGCCGAGCGCCGGCCGTCGGAGTTGGCGGCTGCCGTCGCCGGCACTGAGGCGGTGGTGCACGTGATCGCGACGATCACACCGGTGCGAGCCGCGAGCGATCCGGCGGAGATCGTCGTCGCGTTTGAACGGACCGCGGGACGGCCGACGGCCGAGGTCTGCGATGCCCCCGAGGCGGCGTTCTCGCTCGCGGCGGACCTGGCCCGGCGCCGCGACCTCGACCTGCTGGTCACCGGCTCCAACTATCTTGTCAGCGGGTTCCTCGCGTGGGTGGCGAACCGGACAGAGTCTTGAACGGCGGCGCGCTGACGCCGGCCGACGTCCTGATCGAGAGCATCCGCAACGATCCGATCCCCGCCGACTTTGTCGGCCGGCTGCAGGCGGAGCTGCAACGCGAACTCGGCTCCGGCTCGGCCGTCGTCCCGGCCTATTCGGCGCTCGAGGCCGCGGGCCAGATGTGGTGGCTGTGCATCTACCTGTGGCTGCTGTCGGCCCGTGGTAGGGAGTCGATCGATGCGCTGATCGCGACCGTCACCCCGGTCGCCACCGCGCTGCGCGCCAGCACGCCCGAACGGCGGCCGGTGTACGTCGCGCTGCTGGACCCCGCCGGGGCGCTGCTGCAGGCCCGGCTGGTCCGGACCGGGGTCGAGCGGATGCCCGGTCGCAGCCAGCGGTCGCGGCCGTTCCCGGCGCAGGCCGACCCGCGGTTCCACCGATGACTCGCGTCAAACGGCTGTTCCCCGAGCCGGCCGAGCTCGACGCCTCGGCCATCGTCGCGGCCGTGGACCTGCCCTCGCGAAGGCGCGCCGGAGGCGAGCTCCCGCACGTCGTCGCCTGCTGGATCGCCAGCGCCGACGGGCGTTCGACGCTCGCGGGGCGATCGTCGGGACTCGGCAACGCCGCCGACCGAACGGTGTTCCGCGGGCTTCGCGCCGAGGCGGACGCGATCCTCGTCGGGACCGGGACGCTGGCGATCGAGCGCTACCGCCGCCCGGTTCGCAGCCCCGAGCAGCGAGCGCGCCGCGCCGCGCTCGGCCTCGCCGAGGCGCCCGCGGTGCTGGTCGTCACCCGGGAGTTGTCGCTGCCGGTCGAGATCCCGTTGTTCCAGGACCCCGCCGCCGAGGTGCGGGTCCTGACCTGGAGCGATGCCGAGCTCCCCCGGCTACCCGCTCAGGTGAGCGTCACCCGGCCGCCCCCGGGCTCCCGCGACCTCCGCTCCGCGCTGGCGGTGGGCTCGGCTGGGATCCGCTCGATCGTCTGCGAGGGCGGCCCGACGCTGCTCGGCTTGCTGCTCGCCGAGGATCTGCTCGACGAGCTGGTCGTGACTGTCGCCCCGGTGTTCGTGGGGGCCGGCGAGCGGCCGGTGATCGCCGACTCCGTCGCCCACCCGCTGCGTCGCTTCCAGCTCGCCGCGATGTACGCGGGCGACGGGTACGTCTTCGCCCACTACCGGCGCGACGGGCTCACCACGGGATCGTCCGCGGCAGCCCGAAGCGCTCGATCAGGCCGCCCGCCGGGAACCGGTCGATCCGGCTGATCCGCTCCCCCGCCAACGTCAGCACGACGATCCCGGTCCCCCGCCCGACGGGGGCGCTCGGGTCCTTGACGTACTGGCCGAACGCGGGCTGCCCGTTGGCGCCGGTCGGAATCAGACGCGTCCTGCCAACGCGCTCGGGGGCGAACACGTGCTTGAAGAACTCGGCGATCGCCGGGATGCCCTGATACTCATGCGGCTCGGGCGGCATCGACACCCAGGCGTCGTCGGCCAGCAGCGCCAGCACCTGGTCGAGGTCGCCTCCCTGGAACGCGTCGGCGAACTGACCGACCAGCTCCCGTTCCCGCGCGGAGCTCGGCAGCGCCGAGCGGTCCGGACCGGCGGCGGCGCGCGCCCCGGCCGACTCGCGCGCACGGATCAGCGCGCTGTTGACAGACGCCTCGGTCGTCTCGAGGATCCCGGCGGTCTCGGCGGCACTGAAGCCGAGCACGTCGCGCAATACGAGGACGACGCGCTGGCGCGGAGCCAGCCGCTGGAGCGCGGCGATGAACGCCAGCGACACCGCCTCGCGGGTCTCGTAGACCGCCTCGGGCCCGGGCGCAGCGTCGGCGAGCTCGTCGAGCAGCACGTCGGGATATGGCTCCAGCCACAGCAGCTCGCCGAGCTGGGTCGGCGGGGGCGGCACGAACGGAATTTCCGAGGGCGCGCGGCGCGGACCCGGTCGGCGCAATCCGTCACGGAGCATGTTCAGGCACCGGTTGGTCGCGATCCGGTACAGCCACGAGCGCACCGACGCGCGCTCCTCGAAGCGGTCGAGCGCGCGCCACGCCGACAGCAGCGTCTCCTGCACCGCGTCCTCGGCATCCTGTAGCGAGCCGAGGATCCGGTAGCAGTGCAGCTGCAGCTCGCGGCGGTAGGGGTCGGTCAGCTCCCCGAACGCGAGCTCGTCGCCGGCTCTGGCGCGGTGCAGCGCGGCGTCGGTCACGTCGTGAGTGTCGCACTGGTCATCACCAACCAACAGACACCGGCGCCGCCGGGAATTCATCGGCGAATCGTCCAGACCCGCCGGGTCGTCATCTCCGAACAGTCATCGAACCTTTCGGAGGGGGATCATGGGCATGAACAGGAAGCAGTCATGGACGCTGGTGCTGACGGGCGTCGTGTCGCTGATGGTGGCGCTCGACCTGCTGGCCGTGACGACGGCGCTCCCGACCCTGCGCGACCACCTGCACGCGACGCTCGCGCAGCTCGAGTGGACCGTCAACGGCTACACGCTCAGCTTCGCGGTGCTGCTGATGAGCGCCAGCGCCCTGGGCGAGCGCTACGGCCGCCGGCGGACGCTGGCCACCGGTCTGCTGGTGTTCACCGCCTCCTCGGCCGCCTGCGCGCTGGCCCCCAGCGTTGCCTGGCTGATCGCCGCGCGAGTCGTGCAGGGATCCGGCGCCGCGCTGGTGTTACCGACCGCGCTGTCGCTGCTCGGGGTCGCGTTCCCGCCCGAGCGCCGGGCCTGGGCGCTCGGGATCTTCAGCGGAATCACGGGGATCGCGGTTCTCGGCGGCCCGGTGATCGGCGGCGCGATCACCCAGGGGATCGCCTGGCAGTGGATCTTCTGGGTCAACGTCCCGATCGGTCTCGCGGCGATCCCGCTTGTACTGACCAGGATCGACGAGAGCCGCGGCACCCGCCGGGCGCCGGACCTCCTGGGGGTCGCGCTCGTGACCGCGGCTGCGCTCGGGGTCGTGTGGGGTCTCGTGCGATCGGGCAGCGCCGGCTGGGGCAGCACCGAGGTGGTCGCGACGATCGCCGGCGGCGTTCTCGTCGCGGTGACCTTCGTCGCCTGGGAGCTACGGACCCGTGAGCCGGTGCTGCAGATGAGGATGTTCAGGTCTCGTGCCTTCTCCGCGGGCAACGCGGCGATCTTCTGCGCGTTCGGGGCAATCGCCGGAGCCGTCTTCTTCATGGCCCAGTTCCTGCAGGTGGCGCAGGCGGACTCGCCGCTCGGCGCCGGCGCCAGGCTGCTGCCGTGGACCGCGACGGTGTTCTTCGTCGCGCCGCTGGCGGGAGCGCAGGTGTCGCGAGTCGGCGAGCGGCCGCTGGCGGCCGTCGGACTGTCGATGCAGGCGGTCGGAATGGGGTGGATCGCCCTGGTCGCGGGCCCACACGTCGCGTACGCCGCGCTGGTCCCGGGGCTGCTGGTTGCCGGAACGGGTGCCTCGATGGCGATCCCCGCGATCCAGAACGCGGTCCTCGGCGCGGTCGCGCCGGATCAGATCGGTCAGGCGTCGGGCGCGTTCAACACGATGCGCCAGCTCGGCGGCGCGTTCGGCGTCGCCGTGATCGCCGCGGCGTTCGCGGGGGCCGGCAGCTACGCCGGCCCGGGCGCGTTCGGCCACGGCTTCTCCGCCGCGCTCGCGGTCAGCGCCGGGCTGTCGCTCACCGGCGCGGCCGCCGGGGCGCTGCTGCCGGGCCGGGCCGTGGCCGTCGCGGAGGAGACGAGCCTCCCCCGCGAAGAGGTGGCCGCGCCGGCGTAGGTTCTAGACCCTCTCAGCTGACGTACAGCGGCTGACGGAAGCTCAGCGCGGCACCGCGGGCCACGACCAGGACCGGCGCCGTGGCACCGTCGATCACGTTCTGGGCCTGGGCGGAGATCATCGTGCGGCCCTCGGGCGCCTCGGCGCGGGAGCCGATGATCAGGAGGTCGATGCCGCTGGTGGTCGCGGTGACGCTGGCCTCGAAGTGGGTCGCGAGCGCGTGCGCGGTGTCGATCGCCGCGTGGTCGTCGAGCCCGGCGAGCAGGCCGATCGTCCTGATCTCGCGAGCGCGGTAGCCGGCGGGCGCGATCGCGACCGCGGTCGGACCGTCGTCGAGCAGCGCCTGGGTGCTGCGCTGCGGCGACACGCGGCCCGCCGGCGTGCGGTACTCCGACCCGAACACGATCAGGTCGGCTCCCTCGCGCTTGGCGAGCTCCTTCAGACCCTCGGGGGTCGAGGCGTGCATGACGACCTGGCGCCGCGTTTCGATCCCGTCGAGCGCCGCCGAACCGCGCTCGAGCAGCGCCTCGGCCTGGCTCTCCTCGAGGCGCTCGCGGCCGGCGTCGGCTCCGGCGCTGTGCCGGACGTAGGCGAGCACGACCTCGGCGCCCGCCTCGCCGAACACGCGGGCCAGCTCGAGCGCGTCGTCGTCGTTGCTGGTTCCGTCATAGGAGATGATCGCTACGGGTGTCATTTTGGGTCCCTCCATGGTTTGTCTCTGATTTCGCGCTGGTGACTCGACGCCAGCGTGCCAATCGGCACGCATCAGTACAAGTCAATCTTTTCATCAGTAGCATTAGCGTTACTGATGCTAAATCTCGTTCGTCTGAAGGTGCTGTCGGAGGTCGTGGGCCGGGGCTCGTTCTCGGCCGCCGCCGAGGCGCTCGACTACACCCAGTCCGCCGTCTCGCAGGCGATCGCGCGGCTCGAGGCTGAGACCGGCGCGACCCTGGTCGTCCGCGACCGGCGCGGCGTCAGGCCGACCGCCGCCGGCGCCGCGCTGCTTGAGCACGCCGAGCTGATCTTCGCCCAGGTCCAGGCCGCCGAGGACGACGTCGCCGCCGTCCTCGGCATCCGCGGCGGGCGGCTGCGCGTCGCGTCGTTCCCATCTGCCGGCGCGGCGCTGATGCCGCAGGCGATCGCGAGCTTCCGGCGCCGGTACCCGAAGGTCCAGCTGTCGCTGGCAGAAGGCGAGCCCGAGGAGATCGTCCCGCGGCTGCGGGCGGGCGAGTTCGACCTGGCGCTGCTGTTCGAGTTCCCGGGGGTCGAGGATCCGGCCCCGGGGTACAGCGACGGGCAGCTGGCGGTCACGCCGCTGCTGGATGACCCGATGCACGTCGCGCTGCCGGGCGAGCACGAGCTCGCTGCCAAGCCCGAGCTGACCCTGTGGGACCTGCGCGGCGAGGACTGGGTCCAGACGGCCGCCTCGAGTCCCTGCGCCCGCCACGTCGTGCGTTCCTGTCTGGCCTCCGGCTTCGAGCCCCACGTCAGCTTCGAAAGCGACGACTACGAGACGGTGCAGGGGCTCGTCGCGGCCGGCGTCGGCGTGGCGCTGATCCCGCGCCTGGCGCTGACGCACCTGCACCCCGGGATCGTGGTCCGGTCGCTTCAGCCGGCCAGCCCGATGCGCGGCGTCGTCGCCGCGAGTCCCGCCGGCCCCGGCGTCGCCCCGGCCGCCAGCGTGATGCTGGAGATCCTCACCGGGATCGCGCCGGACTACGCCGAGACGCGCGGCTGGGCCTCACCCCGCTGACGTCACGCTCGTGTATCGCCGAGTGACGAGCCGGCGCCAGGCGTGTGTCAACTTCGGGCCGATACCCCGTGAGGCGCGCAGAACTGCATGGTCCCGGTCCATTCTGGGGCGGTGACCACACCACGACCGACCATAACGTCGGGAGCGAAACCCCCCGCTGAGGAGGTCTTGCCGAAAGGGTCCCTGAGAGACCCAAACGGCAAGACCCGGGTGCGGCTGGTCAACCGTCGCGACGTTTTGGTCTCTGCGGAGTCGCCGAAGGACAATCTGGCTCTGATCGCAGGCGCTCAGCGCGGTCGAATCTCGACCGAGCAGCTGCTGCTGGCTGGCTACAGCCGCCGGATGATCCGCACAGGAGTCGCGAACGGATTGCTGCACCGCGTGCACCACGGCGTCTACGCCGTCGGGCATCTCGCCGAGATCGAGCTCGGGCGCGAGACGGCTGCACTGCTTGCCGTCGGCCCGGCCGCCGTGCTTGTCTCGACTACCGCGCTCGAAGTGCTCAAGCTGATCCCACCGGACCCTCGCCGGCCGATCCATGTTGCGCTCGGGGGCGGAGGCTGTCCAAGGAGCCGGCGCGGTATCACGGCCCATACCTACCGCGTTCTTCCAGGCCAGATTCGAATCCGCCACGGCCTGCCGATAAGCACGGCGGAGCGCGCCCTGCTCGACGCCGCGCCACTGCTGACCCCCCGCCAGCTGGAGCGGGCATTCGACGAAGCGATCATCACCAGGGCAACCAGCCGCACCAAGGTCCTCGAGCTACTGACAAAGACAAGCGGACGCGAAGGCCAGGCGACGCTGGCGGCGATCGCGGACCCGGACCGGGCGTCCAGCCAGACCAAGTCACCACCCGAGGAGGTCGCGCTGAGTCTGATCCGTGCCGCCGACCTACCCGCTCCGGAGACGCAGTATCCGATGCACGGCTACACCGCCGACTTCTACTGGCCGGCGGCACAGGTGGTGCTCGAGGTCGACGCGTTCGGCACCCACGGCCTCGTCCGCGGCAATTTCGTCCGCGACCGGCAGAAGGACCGCGTGTTCCGCGACCACGGGATCCACGTGGTCAGGGCCGTCGACACCGAGCTGCAGGACCGGCCGCTGCAGATCGTCGCCCACCTGGCGCGGACGATCGCCGACCGGACGAAGGCCGCAGTTCAGGGTTCGGCGACTACTCCGACGAACCAAGCGCTGCTGTGAAACACGAGGCCGCGGCCCACCTCGGCCGCCAACGCCTCGGCGTCGAAGTAGCGCTTGTAGACCTGAAACGTCGAGCCGTCGTTGAGGGTCCGGGTCTGCCACTGGGCCGGCGGTTGATCCGGGCGAGTCGCGGAGTCGACGACGACGAGTTGCGGCGCGACCCGAAACGCCTCCGCGAGGAAGCGTTCGCGCTCGCGGTCCTCCAGATGGCCGTAGAAGTGGCCCGTGAAGACGCGCTCGAACTCGCTGCCGGCGAACGGGAGCGACAGTGCGTCGCCCTGCACGAACGTCGCCTCCGGCACCCGCTCGGCCGCGATCTCGAGCATCCGCGAACTCTGGTCAAGGCCGGTCAGCTCGCCGCGCAGATGGCGGGTCAGGAAACCCGTCCCGCAGGCCACGTCGAGCGTGCGCCTCGGGGACAGCGCCAGGAGGTCTCGCTCGAGCGACCGCACCGCCTCGTCCCAGCCCGGCCGCTCGCGTGCGGCGAACAGGCCGGTTCCCCGATACCACTCGTCGTACTCGGGCGCGCGGGTGTCGTAGTACTGCTTCAACCGCCCCGATCCTCGCATACAGTGGTCGCGTGAACGAGATCCGGGAGCGCCGCCGGCTGAGCTTCGGCTCGGTCGCCGAGCAGTACGACCGGGCTCGCCCCACCTACCCCGAGCGGCTGGTCGAAGACGTCGTCGCGTACGCCGCCGACGGCCTCGCGGCCGCGCCGCGGGCGCTGGAGGTCGGCGCCGGTACCGGCAAGGCGACGCTTCAGTTCGCCGCTCGCGGGCTGGCGATCGATGCGGTCGAGCCCGACGGCGCTATGGCGGCGGTGGCGAGCCTGCGGGCCGCCACCGCCAGCGTCGACGTTCGCACGCAGGTCAGTGATTTCGAGTCGGCCGAGATCCCCGAGCGGTCGTATGGGTTGCTGTACTCGGGGCAGGCGTGGCACTGGGTGACGCCCGAGCGCCGGTACGAGCTGGCCGGGCGGGCGCTGGCGCCGGCGGGCGCCCTGGCCGTCTTCTGGAACCGGCCCGACTGGACCCGCTGCGAGCTGCGCGACGCGCTCGAAGGCGCCTACCGGCGCAGTGGGGTGGCGATGGTCAGTCGCGGCCCGCTGCACCCCAGCGGGCACGAGCCGCTGCTCGAGGAGGGAGACAGCTGGTTCGACGAGCTCGCCGCCAGCCCGGAGTTCACCGGCGCGGAATTGCGCAGATACGACTGGGTCAGGCGCTACGCCGCGACCGAGTACGTCGACCTGGTCGGGACCCACTCCGACCACCTGCTGCTGGACGCCGACCAGCGCGACCGCCTGTTCGCCGAGATCACGGACGCGATCGACGCTGCCGGTGGCAGTTTCGAGTTTCCGTACGGAACGTTGCTGTGCCTGGCTCGGCGCCTGCCCTGACCGAGCGGTTCCTGGCCGCGGTCGCGCTCGCCGAGGCGGTCCACGGGCGCGAGCGCCGGGCTGGCACCGAGATCCCCTATCTGGCGCACCTGCTGGTGGTGACGGGGCTCGTGCTCGAGGACGGCGGCGACGAGGACCAGGCGATCGCGGCGATGCTCCACGACGCGGTCGAGGACGGCGGCGGACGGCCGATGCTGGTGCGGATCGAACGGAGCTTCGGGAGCCGCGTGGCCGGAATCGTCGAGCAGCTGTCCGACTCGATCGAGATCGACGCCAGCGACCCCTGGATCAGCCGTAAGCGCCGCTTCCTGGAGGCCCTGCAGGAGTGTGACGACGACGCCGTGTTGCGTGTCGGGCTCGCCGACAAGGTCCACAACGCCCGCTCGATCGTCCGTGACTACCGCGAGGAAGGCGAAGTCCTGTGGGAGCGTTTCGCGGAGAAGACCGCCGAGGAGCAGCTCTGGTACTACCAGCGCCTGGTGGAGCTGTTCGAGCGGCGGCGTCCGGGGCCGCTGACCGAGGACCTGCGCCGAGCCGTCGACGAGCTCGCGGCGATGGTCGCTGACGCCGGGTAACGTGCCCGCCGGAAGTGGCCAGCACGACGTCGTCGCATAACACCTATCGCGCTCCGACGATGCAGGACGTCGCGCGCGAGGCAGGCGTCTCGCGGGCGCTCGTGTCGCTGGTCATGCGCGGCCAGCCGAACGTCAGCGAGGAGCGGCGGGTGCGGGTGCTGGACGCCGCCAGCCGGCTCGGCTATCGACCCAACGCGATGGCCCGCAGCCTCGCGAGCCAGCGCACCCGCGCCGTCGGGGTGATCCTCGACGACCTCGCCAACCCGTTCTTCGCCGAGATCGTCGGCGGCGTCGAGCAGCTCGCCGCGGAGGCCGGCTACCAGCTGCTGCTGGGGACCGGCTCGCTGCGATCGCAGCGTGAGCGCGAGGCGCTGGAGACGCTGCTGGAGTACCGGCCCGACGGGATCATCCTGATCAGCCCGCGGATGGCGGCGGCCGACATCGTCAAGGCCTCGCGGGAGGTCCCGGTCGTGGTGGTCGCGCGAGAGGTCCGCGAGGCGAACGCCGACCTGGTGATCACCGACGATCGCCACGGCATCGAGCTGGCGCTCGACCACCTCGTCGGCCTCGGCCACCAGCGGATCGCGCACGTCGACGGGGGCCGCGGCGCCGGCGCGCCGCTGCGGCGATCCTCGTATCTGCGAGGAATGCGGGCGCGCGGCCTGGGTGCTTATGCCAACGCGATCCACGGCGACTACACCGAAGAGGCGGGGGTCCGCGCCGCGCGGGCATTGATCGACGCGGGCGAGCTGCCGACGGCGGTGTTCGGAGCCAACGACATGATCGCGGCCGGACTGCTCGGCGCCTTCCACCAGGCCGGGGTGAAGGTCCCGGCCGACATCTCGATCGTCGGCTACGACAACGTCTACATTGCCCATCTCGCGCACGTCTCGCTGACGACGATCGACCAGCCGCGGATCCAGATGGGCAGGCTCGCGCTCGAATTGCTGCTGGACCGGATCGAGACCTCGCGGAAGCCGGTGGTGAGACGCCTCGAGCCGACGCTGGTGCTGCGCTCGACCACCGCCCGCCCGCCCGCGACGCGCGCGCCGCGCCAGGGGCTGACTATTTGATCGCCCGCACCACCCGCGGGCCGATGTTCGTCGCGCCGAGCGTGATCGCGAGTCCGCCCGCCAGGATCGCAACCGTCGCCAGCAGCACCGGCCAGTAGCGCATCAGGAACGTCCGCCCGCGGGCCAGCACCGCCTGCGCCCGGTCGCCGGCGAACTGCAGGACCGCGAGGATCCCGAGCAGCGGCAGGACGAAGCAGACGTTGAAGATCAGCAGCAGGATCACCTGCCGGACGACGCCCGAGTCGGAGCCGACGATCGCGGCGATCGCGCCGAAGTACGGAAACGCCGTCGGGAGCTCGATCGCGGTGATCGTCGCCCCGAGGAGGGCGCTCGAGCGGCTTCCGGAGCTCGCCTCAGGCAACTCCCGGCGACTCAGCGAGGTCCGGTGACGCCACAGCAACGCGCCGGCCAGGAGCATCAGCGCCCCGGCGGCCACCTCGAGTGCCGCAATCGTGTTGCGGTCCGGGTGCGGGACCAGCGACAGGACCAGCTGCCCGGGGCCGAGCGCGATCGCCACCCCACCGACGAAGTAGACGAGGAACACGCCTAGGGTGAACCGGGCGACGTGCCCGCGTGGCTCGGGGGCGGCCGCGAGCAGCAGCGCCGGCGCGATCGTCGACGGGTTCAGCGAATCGGCCAGCCCGATCGAGATGACGATGCCCAGCAGCCGCAACATCCGGCGCAATTTTCACGATACTGCGGTCCGTGCGGGTCGCGGTGCTCGACGACTACCACCACCGGGCGCGGGAATTCGCGGACTGGGACTCGCTCGGCGCCCAGGTCAGCTTCTTCCACGAGCCGATCCCGCGCGAGCGACTCGTGACCGAACTCGTCTCGTTCGACGTGCTGGTGCTGATGCGGGAGCGGACCGCGTTTCCGCGCGACGTGCTCGAGCGGCTGCCGCGGCTGGCGCTGCTGGTCACGACCGGGATGAACAACGCGTCGGTCGACATCGGGTTCCTGCGGCAGCGAGGGGTCACGGTTTCCGGGACGATGTTCGGCGCCCCCGCGGCCGGCGTGCAGAGCACCGCCGAGGTCGCGTGGGCGCTGATCCTGGCCCTGCTCAAACGTGTCACGGTCGAGGATCGGGCGATCCGGGAGGGGGTCTGGCAGCTGGGGATGCCACACAACCTCGCGGGCCTGACGCTCGGGCTCGCCGGACTCGGCCGGCTCGGCGGAGCGATGGTCGGGCCGGCCCGCGCGTTCGGGATGGAGGTGATCGCCTGGAGCGAGAACCTGACGCCCGCGCGGGCCGGGGCCGCGGGCGCGAGCTACGTATCCAAGGAGGGGCTGCTCAGCGGCAGCGACGTGCTGTCGATCCACCTGGTCCTGAGCGACCGGACGCGGGGGCTGTTCGGGGCTGACGAACTGGCGCTGATGAAGCCGACGGCGGTGCTGATCAACACCTCGCGGGGGCCGATCGTGGATGAGCGGGCGCTGATCGAGGCGCTGAGCGACCGGCGGATCGCCGGGGCCGGACTCGACGTGTTCGACCGCGAGCCGTTGCCGGCCGACCACGAGCTGCTGACATTGGAGAACACGGTGCTGCTGCCGCACCTGGGGTATGTCAGCGAGGACGCGTTTCGGTCGATGTACGCGCAGGCGGTCGAGGACATCGCGGCCTACGTACGCGGCGAGCCGATCCGGACGATCGGGTGAGACCGAGCCGCTACACTGCCCACCGAGCGCCGGTGGGCGAGCGGCAGCACGCTCTTACTTCGGCCGCCGAACCCTTCCATCACAGTACGGGAACGAGAACAAATGGCCCGTGGAGACGTCCGGATTGCTGCCACGCTCGCGTGCGAGGACTGCAAGCGCCGGAACTACCAGACGAATAAGAGCAAGCGCAATAACCCGGAGCGACTGCAGCTGCGCAAGTACTGCCGCTGGTGCAGGCGCCACACGAACCATCGCGAGACGCGCTAGCGCGCCCTGACCGCCGAGAGCTACCCGTGGCCCGCAACCGCAAACGAGCAAGAGACAGGCGCCCGCGCCTGCCGGAGAGCGCCAGCGTCGGCGCCCGCGCCGGGCTGGGCGATGGCAACGGGGCGGCCCCCGGCGGCGAGATCGAGCCCGTGGGGCCGGACAGCACGCCCGGGCCGCTGATGCACTCCTCCCCCGACACCGAGCTGGCCGACGCGCAGATGGCGCTGGGCCGCCCCGAGCTCGCCGAGGTCCCCGACGCCGAGGAGCTGGAGGAGTTCGAGGAGGCCGAGGCGGCGGCCGACGCCGCGCGGAGCACAGGCCTCGCGACCCGGCGCCAGGCCCACGTCCCCGAGCACCGGGTCAACCTCGCGTCACGGTTCGTCGGCTTCCTCCGCGGCAGCTGGGCCGAACTGCAGCGAGTACAGTGGCCCGATCGCCGGCAGGTCATGCAGGCCACGGGGGTCGTGCTCGGATTCGTGATCGTCGCCGGCGTCTTCCTCGGGGTGGCTGACCTCGTCGCCTCGAAGCTGGTCAACCTGATCATCAAGTAACGCTGAGCGCATGTTTCGCTGGTACGTCGTCAACACTTACTCCGGACACGAGAAGAAGGTCAAGCACAACCTGGAGCACCGGGTCGTGTCGCTTGGCCAGCAGCGCGCCGTCCGGCAGATCGTGGTGCCGACGGAGTCGGTGTCCGAGATGAAGGACAACCAGAAGGTCACGATCGAGCGGCGGACGATGCCCGGCTACGTGCTCGTCAACATGGACCTGAACGAGGATTCGTGGGGGCTGGTCAAGGGCACCCCCGGTGTCACCGGCTTCGTCGGCGGCTCCAACGAGCCGGTGCCGCTGACCCAGGCGGAGGTCGACCGCCTGCTACACCAAGAGACGGCCGAGCGCCCGCGCAGCCGCGCGCAGTTCTCGATCGGCGAGTCGATCAAGGTTGTGTCGGGCCCACTGTCCGACTTCTCGGGTGAGATCTCCGAGGTCAACGAGGACGGCCAGAGGTTGAAGGTGCTGGTGTCGATCTTCGGGCGCGAGACGCCGGTCGAAGTCGGCTTCGATCAGGTCAAGAAGATTTAAGGAACAAGAGAAATGGCCAAGAAGGTCCTCACGGAAATCAAGCTTCAGGCGGTTGGCGGTCAGGCCAGTCCGGCGCCCCCGGTCGGCCCCGCGCTCGGCCAGCACGGCGTCAACATCATGGAGTTCGTCAAGGCGTTCAACGCGCAGACGCAGAGCGACAACGGCACGGTGATCCCGGTCGTGATCACGGTCTACGAGGACCGCTCGTTCACGTTCATCACCAAGAGCCCGCCGGCCGCGGTGCTGATCAAGCAGGCGCTGGGGCTCGACAAGGGCTCGTCGGAGCCGAACCGGAACAAGGTCGCGCAGATCACCGAGGACCAGCTGCGCCAGATCGCCGAGAAGAAGATGAAGGACCTGAACGCGAACGACCTCGAGGCGGCGTCGAAGATCATCGCCGGGACCGCGCGCTCGATGGGCGTGGAGGTGGTGTAGCGATGTCGAGTCACGGGAAGGCATACACGGATGCGCGCCAGCGGTTCGACCGCGAGCGCGAGTACGCACCGGCGGAGGCGATCTCGCTCGTCAAGCAGCTGTCGTCCGTCAAGTTCAACGAGTCGGTCGAGGTTCACGTCCGCACCGGGCTGAACGTCCGCCACGCGGACGAACAGCTGCGCGGCACGATCGCGCTGCCCAACGGGCTCGGCAAGGACGTCAAGGTGGCGGTCTTCGCCCAGGGCGACAAGGCCCGGGAGGCTGAGGAGGCCGGCGCTGACGTCGTCGGCGCCGAGGATCTCGCGCAGCGGATCCAGGACGGCTTCGATGACTTCGACGTCGCGATCGCGACGCCTGACCTGATGCCGATCGTCGGCCGTCTCGGCCGGATCCTCGGACCGTCGGGGAAGATGCCGAACCCCAAGGTCGGCACCGTGACGATGGACGTCGGCAAGGCGGTTGAGGAGTCGAAGGCGGGCAAGATCGAGTACCGCACCGACCGCAACGCGATCGTCCATCTGGTGATTGGCAAGCGCGACTTCGACGAGCGCAAGCTGCTCGAGAACTACGTCGCGGTGCTCGACGAGCTGATCCGGGCGAAGCCGTCGGCGGCCAAGGGCCGCTACATCCGCTCGGTCACGTTCGCCTCGACGATGGGCCCCGGCGTCAAGGTCGACCCGACCCGGACCCGCGACCTCCTGGAGGAGCCGGTCGCCGCGTAGGTCCGGCTGTCGTTTTGAAGTCTTTTTCTAGGAGGTCGAGGGCGGCGCTGTCGGCTGCCGCGGTACTGGTGGCCGCGCTTGTCGCGCTGCTGAGCGTAGGCGCCGCCAGCGACGCGAAGCAGGCCGCCGTCAAGCTGCCGGCGGTCAAGCATGTCTTCGTGATCATGCTCGAGAACGAGTCCTATTCGGCGACGTTCGGCCGTCCGGCGGACTTTCCGTACCTGGCCGGGACGCTCGTCAAGCGCGGCGCGCTGCTGAGCAACTATTACGCCACCGGCCACTCGAGCACCGACAACTACGTCTCGATCGTCTCGGGACAGCCGCCGAACGCGCAGAACCAGGCCGACTGCACGACGTTCACGAACTTCAGCGGCGGAAAGGTGCTGCCCGACGGTGTCGAGACGGGTCCCGGGTGCGTCTACCCGACGGCCGTCAAGACCATCGGCAACCAGCTGTCGGCGGCCGGCGAGACCTGGAAGGCGTATGAGCAGGACATGGGCAACAACCCGCATCGTGAGGCGGCTGCCTGTGGGCATCCGGCCCTGGGGCAGATGGACGGCACGGAGGAGGCCGTGCCGGGTGACGGCTATGCCGCCAAGCACGATCCGTTCGTCTACTTCCACTCGGTGATCGACAACAGCGCCTACTGCAAGGCTCATGTGGTCGCGCTGGGCTCGCCCACCGGCGCGATGCCGAAAGCCGCGCTGCCAGGGGAGACCGGGCTCGCGACCGACCTGAAGAAAGCGTCGACCACGCCGGCGTTCTCGTTGATCACGCCCAACCTCTGCGACGACGGTCACGACTTCCCGTGCACCAACCAGAGCTCCGGCGCCTCGCCGGCGGCGGACATCGACAGCTTCCTGCAAACCTGGGTCCCGAAGATCACGGGCTCGCCGGCTTTCAAGCAGGGCGGACTGCTCGAAATCACGTTCGACGAGGCTGAGGACGCTGACTCCACCGCCTGCTGTGGCGAGATCGCTGGCCCCGGTGACCCGCCTCCGGGCGGAAACGGACCCGGTGGCGGAAAGGTCGGGGCGCTGCTGATCTCTCCGTTCATCAAGCCCGGAACGGTCAGCGACAAGCCCTACAACCACTACTCGTCGCTGGCCAGCTGGGAGCTGCTGCTCGGGTTGAAACGGCTTGGGTACGCCGCAACCGTGAAGAGCACGTTCGGCGCCGACGTGTTCACGGGCTCCTAAGAGCTGCGGGACAAGCTGGCTACACTTCCTTAGAGCAAACTTCAAAGAGACGAAGCCCGAGACCTCCGGCGGCGCGCTTGCGCGGAAGCCCGGAGCAGGTGGAGCCTCGAATGCCGGCCTCGATTCTCTGTGGTCCGCTGACGACGCCCGCCATGTCTGAGC
>Ga0123355_10005739_pt1 | contig 18241 bp, 19 predicted proteins | sample TergutEmb28metaG_3_FD_89872 | JGI IMG/M metagenome (GOLD analysis project Ga0123355, IMG submission 89872) | Embiratermes neotenicus P1 segment gut microbial communities from Petit-Saut dam, French Guiana - Emb289 P1 | ecosystem: Host-associated > Arthropoda: Insects > Digestive system > Gut ... | reverse complement strand
GAACCTGTCAGACACATTCTTGCCCACCCAGACTCTGCTATATGTTTCAGTCAGACTCATCTTTATTAACCTTACAAGTTTCCTTGGGATACCAAACTCAATGAGAATCTTATATAAGACCTCAAGAAAGCTTACGATTCAGTTAGGAGGGACTGACAATATACAAATACAGATTAAAATTATATAGGACTGAAATTAAAATCAACTGCATTCAAACATCTGAAATTGATATATTCACATCAAGCTTGTTGAAAAGTAAGTCCTGTATACCATCCAGTTGTGTACCCTGTGAATGGACACTGTGCCCTGTACCGATATATTTGAATTTTAACTCCGAGGGTATCCTTTGAATACCAGTGTTCACTGAAAATGGCAATAAGAAATACCAAAAACATGTAGGAGTAGTGGATAAGTGAAATTTGTTGTGCAATTTATCGGTAATAAAACGTATTTATATATTTATAAACAAAGGGATTTAGTAATTTAGTAATATATGATTAAGTTATAAAATGTACAGTAGTCAAACATAACCACTATATTACATCTTATAAGCAATAAGATTTATACTTCAATTACTGATATTTTATAGGTTTTCAGAACCAAAATGGATTCTGATGTTCACGATGCTTTTATCAGGTGCAATTAAACTATGACGTTTTGTGAAGTCATTCCCATTTATTAGGTCTGCCACATGACTATGTAATTTGTGACATTAGATTCCTGCTAAAGACCCATCACCACCATGAAAAAAATTTTGCATAAAAGTACTCACCTCCACAATATATTGTACAGTGGATCAAGACAAGTGGCTGTGTTTGAAAAATCCACCTGGTCACCTCCACTAAAACTGCTACAGTTGCCATCACGTTTGTTAATGGCCAAGCACTTGAACGAACCTGCATGATCATTCTCTATAGGCAGTAGGACTGAAATACACAAGACATATAAGCTGCAACTTTACAGAAACATATCTCTGGGTCACAGGGAAACAGCATCAGTACCCTGAGAACGAAGTGGTGCAAGTGGCAACAGAAAACATTAAAAATCCTACACATAGGAAACAAGAAAGTTTCATCAAGCATTATAATGTGAATACATTATGCAACCACGTTAAGTTTAAGTTCGTGAGTGCTGAGGCTTGCACAGCATTGTAATACAGCACTCCTGTCTTCTCACATGCGACATGGCAAAACTTGGCAGCTAGTTCCATTGCTTCAAAGGAACATGTTGCTGTCATTTTAAAAGTTCAAAGACCATGAAAAATTCCATCCTCATGGCCACCGCGGAGATGGCGGCGACTGCGACGGCAACGACGACAAAGACGACGACAACAACAACAACAACAACAACAACAACAACAACAACAACGTATAATATTTAGTACTTCTAACTGCCAAGAAAGTGCAGCTATGTCTTCAAACACTTCCTAGTTGTATTCACAGCAGCATATGATCACAACAGCTTTAAGTTCTGTGTCATCTAAATGCTTTAACATTTCGTACTCATAATGCCGACAGACAACATTGACAGCGTACAGTTTGGAAATATTTATAAATATTTTATGTGCATTTTTTATAAGAAAGACAGCAATAGTTTATGTCCTCTCACCAGTTTATGAACTTTGTGGGGGTATCACAACAAATGTAAAAACTGAAGCACCATGACAAACAGAAACAGAAGAGCATCATGTGTCAATTCAGCAGACACTGCACTTGGCTGTGCCCATCACTGTCATCACCCTCTCCTCCCCTCCCCATTACAGCCTGATGCAGGCCTTGACTGCCCCAGCTATGTTTCTCCACTGATTCCCATCTAGTGCCACTAGGCCGTCTAAGTTGGTCCAGTCCAGCTAATACAGTTCACGGATTCTCAATGTGAGCATTTTTATAGCCATTTGGTGGTCAGCCAATACACCAAACCCCAACCTGGAAGACCACGGTATCTATCTTTGCCTTGCAGTTCACTAAAAACCTGTCTGGCATTGGTGGTACCACCACAGCTATGCTGCTGCCAGTAGACCTTTCATGTTCACAGACACATGCAAGTCCCCTCACTCAGCAAAATTTTCCCTTCAACAATGTGGTTAGCTACACACGTAATTTAGAATTGAATGATGCAGACACTGTTGACAACATCCAATTATTTATCATCCATCCTGTAATTATGCTTATTGCTGAATATCCAATAACTTTATATTCAACTGCCGTTTCACATGATAAGCCCCTACTAAGTAAGTAAGACCTTGTTATGTGGCTTCATACTACTGTATTATTCTGAAACTAAAATGGTAATGTAATGACACTTACTGATGCTGCCTTTATTGGCCATTACTGTAGACTTCATCAGACTCAAAGAGTTAATCAGACTTTCATCTATTCTAAGATATGTCTGGTCACCAGATGCTCCAACCCACGTGGCCCTTCGCCCATACCTCGGTCCAATATTTGGCACTGGACCTGGATACGCATACCATGGACCATCTCGAGACACATGTGTGTCCCTCCTGTTGTTGGTTACTGGTGACTCATGTGACACTGCTGCAGGAGATGGCCGTCCCAGCTGACCTTTCTGCAATATTTATGTCCAAAACATACAGGCTGAAAATCAACTGGTAATGAAGCTCTCTGGACTCTTCAATTAAGTTCCTTTTTATTCCAGAATAAAAGGAAAGCTCTGTACACTCACAAGCCTGACACTACATTCAACTCAGGAGGCAGTTTCATCCTCCAACTACTGCCAGGTATCAAATACCAGCCATCAAGCACGCAGCCAGTGACTGCACTCTCCTAGTTCATCTACTACAATCCTGTGACATAGCTGTTGCACACACACTGTTTAAAATCTGCTTGACAATTAAGTAATATGTCAAATGTCAACAGTGCTAGCTGAACTGCACTGCAAGTATAATGTTTTTGTTTTATTGCAACATAATGATATGTCAGTGTATTTACTACAATAAATATCAAACCTGGTAATTTCCAAATGTATACACCTCCCCTTTATTACTCAGCACGACAGTGTGATTACTGCCAGCTGCAACATGCATGGTGTGGCATGCCAATTTGACCAATGTTGGACCACCACGTGGAAGGAGGTCACCAACTCCCAACTGGCCATATGTGTTACTGCCAAAAGCCATGACTTCACCACTCTGAAGCAGCAGCACCGTATGATGTAAACCACAGGCTATTTGTACAACAGAAGTCTCAGTAGGCAGGTGTACTGCTGCGGGGGGGAGTGATGTTACACGGCTGGCATCTCTCTCCACATCACTGCTTCCTGCTTGCTCCTCAACTGGATAACAGAGGGTGAGAGGACAACAGCATGTGTCAGTGCAGTTCATCGCAATGTGACAAGTCTGTCACAACATGGCAACACAACAGGTTTAGCAAACTACATTATACTGTGAGGCTTTTGTGGTTTCCTAGAATGTAGGCAATTACTGCCACTTCTCTGTAAACACAAAACCATTTCGATGAGTTCACTCACAGTCACCTTCCTGTTCACTGGCCAAACAACACTGCTCTGGAAGCAAAGACCATGCTAGGAAAAAAAGTGATTGGTCACCAATGCTCAACTCAACGGCTGCAGGTTATCCAACCCCAGTGCTGCCATGTTTAAACTACTCACAGAATGTAATTCAGAGGAACGAAAGTTTTAGAATGTGCCACAAGAAAACAAGAAAAATATGCATACAAATTACACCTGTGATATCATGAAAACACTATGATTCTAACATACCTAGTATGCTCTGAGCAGCTGGAATGACAGGTGGAGAAGCACGAAACACTGAGGTAGCAGGCTTGGCTGTGACCACTGTGACAGCTGACGAGCCAGCCCTATTATTCAGACCCTTAACTTTGAGACCACAATGCTTGGAGGATCCACTTGCTAATTTTCCTCGTTGCCTCTGCTTTCTTTCATCCAAGCGACGTTGCAAGTGATCTTGTAATCGTGCCCCATGCCGCCCTGAGATAATTAGCACACTTCAGAATCATCAGTGGTGCAAAATATCTTGAAGATAGTGAGAATAAAAAGAATTAAAATCTTAAGTGAATCAAGTACAGTATAAGAGGCACTTACAAATTTCAGTTCTCAAATTTCTCTGTCACTTAACATTGATTTATCACAAGAAACAGCGTATGACCTTAGCGATGTTAAGTACCTGATAAGACAAGAAACAAGTTCCCTACAACAGGAAACAAGTTACCTGCAAATCTGTCTTTCAATGTACATGTGATGGAAACAACAAGACCCATTTTACTAATTATTTAATGTAATTTCTTTCACTGAACTGCATGTGGAAATTTGAGTTTAATGTTTATTACCAATGACATTTATAAAAATGTTTCAACAGTATATCTTATTCAACAGCTGAGAAAATGTCTAAAAGTAAAATGCTTGAATTATTAACAAATTATTTTGCAGGATAATGTGACTTCAGTTTCACATTGTTAGACAACAAGTGGCATGAGCAGTTCACACACACACAGTGCATCTGAGAAGTAATAAGGTGCCTGCAATCACATTCATGAGGATATGGCCATTATGAGTGCACATATGCACATTTAGTACTGATTCTCACTATTTCAAATGAGATAACTTGACCTTTACAAATGAAGACAACATGTTCCTTCAACATGTAGGAAACCACACAGCATCACATCCCAGCCAGATGACTGGAATCCCCAAATGGTATCATTTAGTAAGCTCTACTTAAATACAATCTACAGTACACATACAAGCATGTCAATATAAATGATCGCAATGCAGCAGCATTACAACATTAAATTTTGTGTTCAGCTTAGAAGCAATGCCAACAGAACTCTGAACAAGCTCAGAAATTTTGACCGCAAACAGTGTTTGTTCCAGGCACAAGTTCATCACTGGTATCCTTCAGTTACAGAAGGCTAAAAACACTGTGAAGATTGAACACACAGCAAGCCTGGCAGATTCATGATGCTGGAAACAATTGACTGTATTCATCCGATTTCAAAAGGGCTAATACTGACAATTGAGACTGATGCTAGAACAGATATTATAAAACACCACTTCAACAATTCAGCTACATGAAAAATTTATGCTTGTTTTGTTATATTCATTATCAGAAAAGTAACAGTGCCAGCAAGTGCAAGCATGTCAACTCTTTTGTAAATGGTCAACAGTAAAGGTCCTTTCAGACTTAACTTAAGGGGATGATAGGTCATGGTGTTCTGAATATGACCAACAGATGAAGAATCAAGCATCACTCCCACAACATACCCACACTGCTCTCCCAACCTACCCCCTCCCTGCCACAAAATGCAATTGAACACCAAAAAAAAGTTGCTGTTGTTGTTATGATCATCTGCTGCTGCTCCCCCTCCTCCTCCCCCTCCCCCTTCTTGTTTTTGTTGCCAATGTCTTTCATAAGGAATCATTAAAAAATATGTTGTGTAAGGAAGCACTAAACATGCTCAGTTTGTTTACTGCTGTAGTGGTTGTAAAGTGCAGACAACAATTTCATGAAAACAGAAGCACCATTGGCTGCACAACAATGCACCTGCTCATACCATGTTAATTACACAAATATTTCTTTTGCAAAAAGGGCTTATGTAAATCAAAACCCTCCATTCAACAGGTCTCACTCTGACTGACTTTTCCCAAACTGACAGGGACACAATTTCACTACATCTAACATATCAAACAGAATGTGACAAACCATCTCAAGGAGCAACTTTGGGGGGATTTTAAGAATGTTTTGAACAATTAAAAGACAATTTCAACAAGCTTACAGACCAGTGGATACTACTGTGAGTGATTTTCGCAACGCATTCTTTTTCTGAGCACTTTATTTATTTATGTATTTTTTATTTATTTTTTAGAATTCTGTGTTTCTACTTTCCAGACACTCCGCACACATCATACATAAGATTTACTTCAGCAGGAAGTTACCTTTCTAAACACAACATACATTCAAAACAAAATTCTGCAGTGCCCAGCATATAGGATAAATGGGTGTAACACCCTGCTGTTGTGTGCAGTTCCTTAGCTGATAACCATGTGGTTACTCAGTACTTACCACAATACCACCCCAGCAGCAACTTAAAATCAATACAACAGATTTATCCAACTCGCTACAAGAAATATACCTGCAGAGGGCTTAAATAAAACAGGTGACCTTCTCCATAATGTCATCATGTAACAGAACAACTTTTACATTCAGATGGTGCTGAGCTAAAGATTGATATTTATAACTGGGAGATAGTCAGGGTACAAGCATCCTGACTTCAGGATTTTCATACCTCTACAGAGCCTATCCAGGCAAAACTGAGGGTGCAAGACTTGAGGTGCTCATAATGATGTTGCGGAAGGCATGCCCTCTGGGAGATGAGGCTGAGTTAATAAGCAAGTAGTTCTTGGCGTTCCACAAGACTGCAGCCCCGCCACCTTCAGGGTCAAACAGACTTCTTGGACACAGCTTCACATCTCTGAAGGCTCGTATCTTGAAAATCCATGCTATTGCTTTCAAAAGAGTTAAAACTGCCTCCTTAAAATTCCTTAAACAATCAACCTTCAGAATCAACCCATCCAACTCAAGCATGTAACCCAGTGAACTACATGGCCTGATCAAAATGTATCTGACCATATTTTTATTTTCATTTAAACAAGACGCCACTCGGGGCTGGGAGTGTGGTGTGTTTGACCTTGGACCTACATGCGCATGCGTGAATTATTGCATCCAGCTCGGATTGCTCAGTAGCAGGCAATCAGCCAAAATATGTTGCTGTTCATGTTGTGCACGTTGCATTGACGATGACCATGAAAGCTGAGCAGCACATCTGCATCAAGTATTACAGAAACTTGGGCATTTGTGCTCAGAAACCTCTATGATATGATTCAGAAGGCATTTGGGAATGACACAATGGGCCGGCCGTATGCAAGTTGAGGAGTGGTTCAGGTGGTTCCAACAGGGATGGATGTCAGTCGAGAGTGATGAAAGTTCGTGAAGATCCTCCACAACAGGATGCAAATGATGATTGACAAAGTGTGTTCTGTTGTGTTGGATAACCAGAGAATAACAATTAGAAACCTCTCCAAAGAGTTGGGGCTTTCATATGGTTTGGAACAGTCCACTCTGACAGAAGATTTGGGCACAACAGCATCTCAGTGAAATCTGTGCCAAAACTGCTGACAGCCAAGCAGAAAGAAACTCGCCTTGCAGCAGCCAGGGATTTGCTGCAGTGTTCTGATCAAGATACAAATTTCATGAAGACAATAATTACCAATGATGAATCTTGGGACTATGGGAACAACCCAGAAACAAAAGCCCAGTCATCATAATGGAAAAGTCCAAGGTCTCCAAGATCAGAAAAGGCATGCCAACTTCAGAGCAAGGTAGAAGTGATGTTGACAATTTTCTTCAATCAGGAAGGCATCGTTCACCTTGAGTATGCACCAGCTGGTCAAACTGTTAACAAGGGGAACTGTTGGAGGGGAACAGGTTTCAAAACATGGAGGAGATAAAAGAAATGCAATGACGCAGCTGATGGCAATTCCAAAGGAGTCAGTTGCAAAGGTTCTTTGGACAATAGAAGGACTGCTGGAACAAGGGTGTGGTGTCCAAAAGGGACTAGTTTGAAGGCAATTATGACGGCAACACCATAGGTTAGTCAGTTTGTTTTTCCTGACCTTTGGTCAGTCACTTTTTTGATCAGGCAATGTATTTATCAACTAGAAACAAGTTCAGTCAGTAGATGGTGGGATACTTGCAAATTATGGAAATGAGCACTTCAGAGATGTAAGGTGTGGACAGCAATGCTCTGTCAATCCTACAACAAAACACTTACACACAACATTAATATAATAACCTTTAAACGGAACCTACTTTCAGCCTCACCTCCGAAGATGAGATCTAGCCTCATCATTCCAGCAAGATCACCTGCTCCACTGGGTCCCAAAATAGCAAGCTCCGAGTTGTCAACATTTTCCCTTGCACAGATGCGACAGCACCCACATTCTGCACACCCTGAATCCCCTTCACCACAGCCACATTCCCTGGCAAAAATAAAGCATTGTCTACTTTAATTTCTCATTCATCCAAACACAAAGATTGGAAAATATTATTCACTGTTATAGAAATATTTCTAAACAGATTTTCTCTAGCCATATACAACAAACAGTAACCAAGAGAATCTTCCACAAAATTCATCACCAATATTCAACAAACTCCTTTATTTCCCTGATGGTGACAAAGGAAAGGGAATGGGTGGGAAGGGATGAAAGAGGAGAGCATTGGAAAGAAGAGATGAGAAGAGTAGAATGGGGAAAACAGGAGGGGCAGCAAAGTGAAGATGGAGGAGGGGAAAGATTAGAGATAAAGAAAGAAGAATAAACGTCACATTTCCAAAACTGTAGTTGCACTTACAAACTGCTCAAGATAGATAACACTTCACACGCGCAAGTATACACATGTGCAAATGCCCACATGCACATGCAAGCGGAAAAATTGTCAAATCATATTATTTTCCACGTCTGAATAAAAAATGAAAATAACTTGGTGTCCCGCAGAACCACGCAGCTGATAAATCAACTTGACTCAAGTGGACACAACCCTGAAGGCCAACATCCATTGCCTTTACAACTTCCAAAACCTAGAAACAACAAACTGAAGCATGTCAAGAATCTTCAGCAGGAACTCACTACCAGAAAAATCGGGCCAATATTTGTCAAATCATTCAACACAAATGAAGAACCACAGACTAGCATCAAGAGGTGAAAGGAGAAATAAATGGTGTCAAAGTAAAGACATGTGGAGCACTTACAGACGAACAAAGAAGACTTTTTCATAAGGCAACCTTAATTGGTTCCAACACTATTTGACACTTCTGATGACAATGATCTGTAACCAACATCTGAAAATCGTATCATATTTACTCACTGTCCAGGATTACGATCAGGCCGCATGCTGCTCAGACAACTGATACTGTAGCCTGTACACTCTCGACAAACAGTGCACACCATGCACAGATCATGTTTCCATTTGTGCTTCCCTGGAGGGCACATTACCTCCTGTGCATCCTCCCAGTCCAGTTCCTCACTATCTGCTTCCTCCTCTCCAGTGGTCTCCATAGCAACTACCATGGGAACTACATAACACACAGTATTATTGTATTTGTGTCACCTGCCTGCAAATGACACAACACACAGCAAATTCCATTCGTATTGGTAGAAGATTTGATAGCAGGGATGGCAGGGATACTGCTTGTTGTTGTATAGGTGAAACAGCTCTACTTCATAATGTTTTCTTCTTCTACTTCTGACAAGTTTAACCCTTCAGCACCAAACTCTGTCACCGGCCTCTGCATACTGCACTGAGTTAGTGTAATTCAAGGTAAATGAAATTTAAACTCCAGCATCACTGAAGGTGCAAATGTAACTGCTACAATATGGTCATGTTATCTACATGCAACTTCTAATGTAAAGCTTTCAAGAAGTTGGCTGTACGAACGATATATTATAGTGAAATAACTTAGTGTATCATGTTCATGACAGTAGAAACTCCCACTTTGAACATGGTCATAAAGACAGGTTTGTCCAAACGCACATATAGCACAAAGTGCGTGACAAATGTGCATCCAAAATCTAAGTCATTTTTCTTTGGCTCTTATTTTTATGAGTGTGAGAACAACAAAAACCTTATTGAGACCCTACTGTGTGCAGCTGTAGGCACAGCGCATCATCAACATGGGTTACAAGCACATACTGTATAAGGCACATCACAGAATAAACTGAAAAATGACAAAGCTGTACCTAACCTAAATTGGCTGGTAAAGTTTCTCAAGATTTTTGACTCACCTACATATATGACATTCATACGTACTGTACCTTCTTTTATTTGTGAAGCAAAGTCTCTGCCACACTGCCCCTTATTATTTATCCCAAATGTATACACCTGTCCTTTGTTGGTGAGAGCCACAGCATGCGCCTTACCAAGTGACACTTGAGTCACATGCACGTCCTTTAATTCAGTTACAAGGCCTGAGAATTGAAATAACACAGTTAGTTCATATCCAGTGGCAATCACTGAAGACCTCAGAACCCTTTCCTCAGTACAAATTACCTGTAGAAGTATCACAATGTGCCGTGTCCTTGCCAAACATCAGAAGTTCTCCTTCTTTAGAAACAAGTGCAGTTGTACCATTATTGCATGCTGCATGCACAATGTTCAGTCCATCTACTTTAATCATCTTTTTTGGCTTCACTGGTTTTGGTTGACGGCGTGCTTTGTCTAGGTAACACAGAAATAATGCGGTAAATAAGTTATGTATATTTAAAACACAAGTAACATAATACATGGATATTACTGTATCTAACAACTTGCATCACTAATTTGTCAGACTGTTTCGTGTGACAGCAGCAGCCCAGCACTCTTCACCAATCACTCTGCCGTGACGGTGGGGTCATACAGTTTAATTCAATGTAATACAGTCATACTCTGACACACCACATTTAAACAAGGTATAGCAATGTTTCACTTCAGTTCACAAACAAATGCCACATCTAACATACTGTTCATTTACCATAAAAGTTGCATAAATTAAGCAAGCTGATAGCAACTGACCAGCAGCAGTTTACACACCAAATAAAATCCTTACATATAAAAAACATTGCAAATTTAAGTATGACTAATTTTTTCTACATAATGCATAATTTAATAACAATTCCTATGAAAAAAGAGAAAAAGTCCTGGAAACAATAAAAGCAGAGAGGAACAACAAACAACAGAAGTATATATTCATTCATTAGTATTCAGCCTTAAACGCCAGGCTTGGCAGGAACCAGAGCCCAGTCATCTGAGCAGTATGGCTCTGGCACACTGCAGCCTGAGCAAGTTCTTGGGGGTTGTTTGCAATTCCTGACTCAATATGGCAACTTCTCCATTTGTTGTCACATACCAAATTATGATACACATGAACATCATGCCCCTCAGGACTGAGAACTTAAATTCAGTATGCTACATGACCCACTCACAGCTATTGCAAAATGTTAGTTCACCGTCCTCAACACGTATCACATTTTACATGGAATCCCTTTGTATGATATTTAAACAAGCTTACAGACCTAATGATGGCTTGATATATGAGCTGAAATACACAGTTAAAATACATAGCTGAAATACATGGCCAGCTGCATGTAAAACTGTATCAATTAATCCCTGAATTAAAGTCAACTCTGTATACAAGGTTTGGGATTATCCTGCTGCTTCTTATTATGTCTGTAACATTTTTGGCCCATCTATGCCATTATCAAGGAGGACAACAGAAAAATCCTTGACAATGAGACAATGACCCCAGATGAGACAAAATATGTTGGAGACATAAAATGCTATTTGCTAGTCCCAAACCTTTTTTATATATTTGGTTGCAATTCGATGATTGGTTAAATAAGTGCACGACAGGAATGGACCATTACAGAAATCCATCAATTCATATTGTTAACTGTAACATTTAATGTACCAAATTAGGCACCCTGCCATATATGGCACTAGTTTGTTTGTGTCTTGGAAAGCCTATGGCTTGCCTACCACATTCTGTTACCCCAGGGGTGACCTCAATCTACATACTCTCCATCCACAGTGATGCCACATGACAATAAGAAATGCTCACACAGGTTTGGGGCAGTTATGACAACAATGATAGTAAAAATGTGTAAAAGGAGCGGCTGCATAAACAAGTGGAAATTCCAGTTTTTCAAATATACTGATAGCATGACTCAAAAACCTCTTCCTACATTGATCTGCCCAGACCACCCTCCCAGATGAATCCATTGCTTGCTTCACCTTGCTCACTGTCAACATCAAACTGCAGTCCCACTACAACAGTCATCAAAATGGCTGAAAAATTTTAGTATGTAATCTGTGCACATATGAAGGGTGCACGACATGATACACAGTCAGCAGCACAGCAACACCTTCAGTTTTATGCTCCTACATTTTCCTACACATGTTTTTAACTGTCCCACCAAAACTTCCACAAGAAGTGTTAATAATTTCCTTCAACATATATTTTTAATGAATTCCTAGATTTCATGTTAAGACTGAACATAAACTGGCCTGTTGCCTTTTTTCAAGGACTTTTGACTGGAATTCTTGAAGATTACTTCTACCTCCAATTTCTTCATCTGCATTTACCACAGATCAGAACTAAAGTCAATGTCAATGTCAATCAGTAAAAACGTTGGCAGAAAATGGCCGCATTTCCAACTGCACAACCATTTGTCCCAGCCCTTTGGGTAACTGGATGAAGTATGTACATTAGACTTCCACATCACGGTCAAAAACATAGTTGGTTACTACTACGAAATGCTGCCTCACATTTAGAAGGATCAAGTCACTTCATCTTCAGGGTCAATACAGCAACAGTCAACTGTTCTCAGGAATGTGGATTTGATTTAGATCAAACCAATGAACAGGAATATGCAAGGGAAATTAGCACAATTAAAGAAAGAAGTTAGCTGCAAGCAGGTATATCACTTCAAGAGTGCATATTGTGCAAAAATGGTGCTGTAAAATAAGGTGCACCTTAGAACAAATGATCTATGAAAAGTTTACAACTGCTGTGTCTGAGGCAGTAGATGAGGAGGAAGAGGATGATGGGGAAACTGAACCTTTAGCAACAGTTCTGTCAGAAATGGAGGGCAGCGAATTTGTGAGGAAATACCCTACAGTCTGATATCAATGACAACATGATGGCTGCAATCAGGTGCACAGACTGAGCAGAAGGTGAAGGCACAGCCAGACACTTAAAATGGACATTCAGGAGAAGTAATGATATTGCATTTTTAAAGCAATACATTGAACTAAATACAATTTCATTTAATGCAGTATTAATTAAATATATTTTATTGCAACTTATAAACAAATTTTCATTTCCCTGATTTTACATAAATTTTAAATGGTCCATTTTGTAATGTAAAATCTTGGTTTCATTACATGTTTCAGAGGGAGGCAAAGGAATGCATGTACAGTTAGGGACCCAATCAGGCAGCCATAGTAGCTTGGAAAATGTAGGGAAAAAGAGAGCCACAGATCTCAATCCCAAACTCCATGTGATTTCAGTCCTCCATTCTCCTTAAGGACTCACAAGTTGGATTGAGTGAAGAAAGCTATGGGACTGCACGACAGACCGAAGATACCTAACTGGAACACTGGACTTAATAACAGGAGACTTTTACAATCAAAAGGAATAATGAAGCAAAACAAGGCATGAACTATTACAACAAAAAATCTGTTATCTAAGAAACAGCGAAGTTTAATTTGAGGGTAATAGAATATGCCAGAAAACAGTAAGAGAGCTGAAACATGAAAATGAAAGTATCAGTCATCTGTGCATCCCAGCATATTTTCTGATTGGTACTGGAATAAATCATCTTCATTTTGCTTTGAACTGAATCAATATACAGCAGTCTCAATGATCGTGGACTTCCACATTCAAGATTTTGACCCTTTGTGATCACCCAGTTTAACAACATTGTTTTAACTTTTGTGACTGATTACAATGAATCAGGCAGAATGAGACCTCACGGCTGGTGCCAAGTCAGCTCTCCCCATTCTCCTGCAATTACACATATCACTGCCAGCTCAGTCAAATTCTGTCTTTGAAAAAGTGAGGGCCACTGCTTTTGTGCTTTATGGAATGAAACTCTACTTCAATAATTAATGCAATTTATGACACCCAAAATGTATTTTTGATTTCCTGAAAATAAACTTTCATGATTTTTATGGTTCATGAAGGTACATTTTTAATATAAATGGGGAAAGGTAAAGTTTTCCTTGTCCAAGCCATAAGGAATATATGCACAGCAGAGGTACAGCTCCACTCATTAACCTCAGGACTTGATGCAGGTGAGTGGTTATCTTCACATCCTAGTCACTGTATACCCAGGAAAGAACACCAGTACCAACTGAATACGATGCTGGGTGGGCTCCAGAGTTGGTCTGCACATTTTGGAGAAGGGAAAAATCTCTCTTCCATACTGGGATTCAAACTCAAACTGTCCAGCCAACAGCACGCTCACCACACCCACCACACCACCCGGACTCCTATTTAATAACTAGCATTTCAAAAATTCTTGGAACCAAAGAGGCATTTTACACTGAAAATTAATACTGATGCTTATGTTTCCTATATTTGTGATGGTTTCATCAGCGAGAACTTACTGTACCGCCACGGTTATTCCTGAACAGTCTTCAGGTTTGCATCCCCAATGCAACACTAAATGTCCTCCATTATACTCACTCTGGTCTCCATCTTCCCCTCTTCGAGCAGTTCCAGCAAAGAACACAGTGCCATCTTCAGCTACAAGAACTGCATGGAGACCCTCATGTCCAATGGCAAAATGAACTACCTTAGGGGACTTGTTAACAGGCAGCTCTGACCATTTGCCAGTCCTCAAACCACCTTGCTTGATGCCAAGACTTGAAGACTTGCCACAGTACAGAATCTAAAAGTCACATAAGCATGAATAATCTTTATACCAAATTATGAGAACACACAAAAGATTTTGCATTTGTTCATTCATAAAAATTCAATTACATCATAACTCCAATTCTTGAACTGGGCAAATACTTAGATCTGTTCTTCTCTATGACGTTAAGTATGATGACATAAGCAGTCCACAATAAATACGTTCGGTGCCATATAGGGCCTACTCTTAAGAGTACCAGTGCCAGTTCTCAGCACTGGCTGTGTCTACAGACAAACAACCACCACTAACTGACAGTGACCTTATGTTATGTCACAGTTTAAACCTCTGTAACCCACCACTTCGATATTTCAACTCCACTCCCACTTCCAATGGAAATTCCTTTCTCCTGCCTAGTGCTGGGTCTTAAATAGAAATACTGATGGCATGAGTATGGGAAACAAGTCTTCTTCTACACTGGACCACATAGCCTCTTGCCTTAACATTCATCCACCAGAACACCGAATGCATTTCTCTTCTCCCATATGCATGCTATACGTCCTGATCACTTGATCCTGCTTGACTTGATTACCTAAGTAATATCTGTTGAGAAGCACCAATCATAAAACTTCTAATTACGGAACCTCCACCAGCCTCCTGTACTTCCTCCTGCTTAGGTACAAATACCTTCCTCAGCATCCTTATCTAAAAGGACACCAGCAACAGACAATTTTTACAACTGAAAATCCACAATAGGACACTGGGCTTTATAAATTCCACATTAATGTCTTTGCTTAGGTATGCTAACAGTGATCACAGCAGAATTCCACATACAGCCATCTCCCACTGAACATGAGTATGCCATTCCTGAAAAATCAGAAGTTCTGCAAGAGCCTATTTCACATTATTTTAGATGGGAAAAATTATAATTCATTAAAAGTAAACCCAAAACCCCAATCAATTTCCTAAAAATGTAACTAAAACACACTACAATGTCTATATATACGACACAAACCATCGTGTTAAATGCTTAAAACATAGCTTCCTGGTCACCAAACAATTAATACAGTTGTTAGTAAACAGTCACTTTGTACGCAGTAACACGTACAGTGTGCATGCACATCATTGTGTTAAAGATGCTGTACTGAGTCTTTGGAATGTTAATACACACTTTTACTATATAAATTCATAATTCCCTGACACGTATCACAAAATCTGTACACCAGAATGGCAGAAAGCACTTCAACATGCGACCCACATACAGAAAGACGAACTCTACTAAATTTACTTACACATGGCACAGACATGTAGTTTTGACAGTGGCCACCAGGGGTGCAGGTTCAGTGAAAATGGTAGAGACAGGAGCACAGAAGGCTTTCTGTGCACTTGACTATGTATGAACACAATCAAACGTGCTGTGCAGCAAAGTTTTGGCACCAAGTTCAAAAAGTACCCACCAGTGGGAAACAGCATCAAGCAGTGGTATAAAAATTCCTGCATAACAGGTGTCAGTACATCACAAAACACCCAGGATGACCATGCCACTTCAGAGGAGAGAGTGGTGCATGTCAGGGAGGCTTTTCAACATGGCCGCCGTAAAGCAACTAAAACAGCCAGTCTACCCTGTGGCTAAATTCTTCACAAGTGTCTGTAGGTGAAACCTTACAGGCTAAAGTTACTGCAGGCTCTAACCCATGATGACAAAGCCTAGCATTGCAGTTCTGTACCATTATAAAACAGCACTTTAAGGAAGAGAGTTTCATTGAAAAGTTCATTTTTAGCGATGAAGCTATGTTTCACCTTCATGGGAACGTAAATAGGCACAATGTATATATATGGGACACTGAAAACCCATGTGCTGAAATTCAGCATGTTCCAGATTCTCCGAAATTGAAAGTTTTCTGTGCCACTTCCAACAAGAAGCAGTACAGACCATTTGTCTTCACCAAGTCAACAGTCACTGACATGTCCCATCTTGATCTGCTGCAGGAATGGTTAATGCCACAGGCTGTCAATGACAATGATAACTTCATTTCCCAGCACAATAAGGCTCCACCACATTACCACCATCTCATCCAGAGCTGCCTCAAACAGTATTCGCCCCAACTCTGGATTGGACACAACAGCAGTGGAGCCAGCACAGCCTCACTGGCCACCAACGTTGCCTCATCCAATGCCAAGTGATGTTTTCTAATAGGGAGACAGTAAGGACTCTGTATTTGTACACCTACCACAGGATATGCCTGAGCTATGAACAAATCATACCTTCCATCTCAAAAATCAATTGTGACATGCTGTAGTGGGTATGGGTGGAAATGGATTATTGCCTGGATGTCTGCCTTGTCACAAAGGGCAGACACCCAAAACACTTAAGAGGTATGCAGAAAATGCAATGGAGAGTTTCTCTTTCCGTCTGTAGGTCACACGTTACATTCATTTCTTCCATTCATTACACCCATTTTATGAAATGCATAAGGGAATTATGAATAACTCTGTATTGAGAGATATGTACATTCAATGCAGTCTGGATGTTAACAACCAAGAAGAATTCCACCTGGAAAACGATAAATGGGGAGATGTTTTGCGGAGCACACCGGTACTTCAGAAATGTCAGTTTTTTATGCCTCCTCTTTTTGGTTAATTACCCTGATAATTTGCAGGTTTTCCATGAATATCTTTCCATTATACTTTTTGTGCTCAAACCATTAAAGATGTCTCTGCTTTTTTAAACTTGAAAAACACCACCAAAAACTACAGTTTAAATCACAGGCGATACAGCTGTTTCTTCTACAGACATCCAGCCTTGCAATGGTACATTCCACATGTACCAACATACACACACAAACATGTAATTTAACTAACTTACCAACAACAGCCCTTTACTCATACAATACACACATGTAAGACAAAAGCCAGATTCAGTGTCCACATCTTCTATGGCACTCAAGATGGACTGGTCAAGCCAAAACACGTATGTGAAGAAAAAGCTAAAGTTGACAAACTGTACAGATATGGACACCAACTGATCCATATTTCCAGTCACAGCCTACACTTAAAATCACCATGCAATTCAGCAGAAGTTTGTATAAACCCTGACGATGTAGTCACAGTCAGTTTGAAACACAAGCACAAACTGCACGATATTAAGTGCTTGCAATGGTGTCGCTGAAGATTTCTCTTCTGGGATATGATGGCGTGTCACTGGGCAAGTAGTCTCCAGCATTTCAAAGGATCACAGCACCTTTATCTTCACATTCAAGCATTCAAAGAGTGAAGATAAAGACAGTATAATACTCCAATACATCAGGCAATTCTTGCCCAATGGCATAGCATCACATCCGACACAACTTGGGAAACAAAAACACGTGCTCGCGTGCACACGCGCACGCACCCACGCACGTGCGCCCGCACGCACACACACGCACGCATGCACACACACACACACACATATATACATATCCTGCTAAACCCTCACAGACCTCTCACAGCTCCTACACATTCCTCTCACACCAGTTAGTTCATAAAAACTTTGCTGTTTTCTTAATTTTGCATAAGTTTTAGGAATGCACACAAATTGTAACACTCTTCAGACTTAATGCTTCAAACTACAGTTTAATGAAATTTCAAATTATTCACACCAAAAAGCAAGCTGTATCTTCTCAGTATTTGCAGTTTTCCACTGTGAAATTAAAAAAAAAAAAAAAAATCAACAAAACTTTTTTTTCTTTCACAAACAACTTCATTTCTTTTTCAAAAACCAAAATCTTTCTTATTTTTCTTACAACCTTCCTTTTTT
>Ga0123355_10005738_pt1 | contig 18242 bp, 7 predicted proteins | sample TergutEmb28metaG_3_FD_89872 | JGI IMG/M metagenome (GOLD analysis project Ga0123355, IMG submission 89872) | Embiratermes neotenicus P1 segment gut microbial communities from Petit-Saut dam, French Guiana - Emb289 P1 | ecosystem: Host-associated > Arthropoda: Insects > Digestive system > Gut ... | reverse complement strand
TGCGGGTACAGTTTTTAATACTCCTGATGATGGGTGCTGTGACACCCGAAACATGTAGAGTAGTTTTGCAGTGAATAAATATCTGCATACTGTTGCATCTGTTGGATTTTTTATTCACATTTATATCTTACCCGTCAAAATCGCAAAATAGCTAGATACAGAACTTCACGTAAATATTTCTAGATTTACGTCAATCATTTTATTTCCATCATTAAGTTTTTCTGCGAGGTAAATGACGTCCCTTTATAAAACAGTGTCCTGTCACAATCTATTGTATTTTACAATACGTAGAAACGCAATCTCTCACATTGTTGTTTCCTTTGTGACGTTTGATGTACAAGAGGTTCTTGCATGACAGTAACTAAAATTCTTATTTTTTTGTTTGTCCTCATCTTCTGTCGCTTTGCAAACCGTCTACAAGATTTTACACATTTTTGGCGTCCAGCACTCAGAAAGACATTCCAGTATGAATCATACGGCGCCGGTCCTCAAAGGATTTGCTATAAATGGCAGTAATATAGCTTGTGCCGTATTCAAACTGCGAAATGTATAAAAACGTTTACAGTAGGCTAATAGTACGAAATAGGATGCCATGCTGTATTAAGGCATTTTCGTTAGAAATCTCGAAAGTAATGTCGGGCATAAACGAACACAAAAGTGGAATTTCACAGAAAAATGTGATCTTTTTCCTTTACTAACACTAGTTTGACTGGAAGTTGTTATGAGGACCATTTATCTTTTAACACTCGACAACAAATGGAAAGAAGTGTTTTTGAGAAAGGGATAAAATGAAAAGTGTCGCATTCTTCCTTTCGTTTCTTCAACGATTCTACACCAACTCGGATTATTATGTAGAAAGGAAAGTCAATTATAATTTCTCATCCTCAAATTTGAATTGTGTATGGATGAATATATATATATATATACACGCGCTGATGTGAGGAAATAAATTCTTGTGAAAAGTAATTGAAGATATATTTACTAAAACCTCAAATTTATCTTGCCCTTGTAAAAAAAATAAATAAATTTATATCAGTCAGGTTTTGAGGTTTAACAGAGATTTTACTTAAATGTGTAGATATATGGTGAAAGGTAAAGGTAAAACAGTCCCGTTACAGGCCTGGAGTGGCCCAGAATGTTCCAGGAAGTTAAGGTTCCCAGATTTCGTGACATGGCACAGGATGGTGGTAAGGTTGTCAGCCTTACGCACCGGCCTTCTTTACCTCCAGGAAATACTCCTGGTACTCATTTCTGTTAGAGGCTGAGTCGTCCCCACGGCCATAGTGCGATCGGAGTGATTATTGTGTCAATGAAAAATTCCAATGACGCCAGCTGGGATCGAACCAACGACCTTCCGATTTGTATCACAACACCTTAACCACTGTATCACCGCGTACATGTATGATACTTGGATAAAATGCAGACAGGTTCCGTAAAATACGACAGCAAACCTGAATGCTACTCTGAAGACGTGAAACTGACTTGCAGGTCAGAAAAAAAAAATACGTTAAACCGAGAAACTTTATTCCAAGCAACTGAAAAATTAAATTTCTTTTTAGATTTTGCTTAACACTTTGGAGACCACAGTCAAAATCCCAGCCCCTCCCTATCTGACAATCTGTCCGTTTTGGCGCCGAGACTTTACTGGTTCATGTCCACAACTATTAAGTAATGGGTATAATTATTCTTGTTATACTGGTTTTACGGCTTCGCCTTAGACGATAGGACGAATCTGTCTCGTTCCTAATGTCCTAGTTTTTGACAAGTAGAGTGGCAGACATTTCTGTACTTCTTAGTGTAACACATGGATATCATTGTGCGATTTCCAAAAACTCATGTTTTCCCAATAGCATTTTGTGAAGAAAAACATTGAAGAATTTTGTGAAATTCCGACAAACGTCTTACTGGTTTATAACAGGTCAGATAGACGGACAGATATGGTAAAGCATTATTGGCTACTCCGTAAATAGTTTTCGTAATGGGTATTTATTCTAAGAACTAAGTGGAAAAATTCACGTTTCTTTAGCGTTATTCTCCACGATACATTTGGGCTTTATAGGCTAATATAAATCAGGACACTTGCAAGAGAGATCTCCAGGTACTCTAAATTGAAGCATCTTTCATTTTCGGTCTTATTATGTGTAAAAATGCCTTTTAAAATTCCTCCTTGTAATTGGACTCCGCCTTTAGAACCCCGTGCTTGTGTAAACGTTAAAAAATGATGCAATATTTCTAGATGGTTCTTACCTTTTATGAGCAACACCAGCATGTAACCTTTACATACTTCAAACACCATTTTGCTGCTACAAATATGTGTATTCTCAACGTCAAACATTGATGTTGTACTTTTTCTAATCTATTTCGTTTCTGGTAGTTTGCAAAATTATTCACCATTGGGTAAAATGCCTGGAATTTATACGGAGCATATGGAATAATTTGAAATACAATATATGCGAAGGTCGTACCGCTGTAATAGCTGCACCGAAAGACAGAACACGTGTTGCTTTTCAATATGTGACACACTTCAAAGCTATCCGACCACCGTGCGTCAGGGTTTTAGTCAGAAACAAGTGGTTGTTGAAGATGGAAAGAAAGTCGCCAACATTTATGGTATTCATATCCGTGCATTAATTGTTAAAATTTAAGAGTACACCAACAAAGTACTGTTTTTTACAACTAAAACGACAGAACTCGGTCATGTATCCAACTGTTCTTTTGTGTCATCCTCAGGGAGTGTTTATAAATATTTGTAAATGTTTTCCCATTACAGGCCTGGTGTGGCCCAGAGGGTGGGTAGAGGTATAGCTCTACTCTTCCGTGACCGCGGCACTAGAAGGGGATGAGTGGTCAGCAGCACGCCCCAGCCGCACTTTACCCCCGGGAAAGACCCGGTACCCATTTTACAGGAGGCTGGGTAGGCCCCAGGGCCGGTCTGGATGGGCGGAAAATCTCGTCCCCACCGGAATTCGATCCCGGACCGTCCAGCCCATAGTCAGTCTCTATACCGACTGAGCTACCGGGCCCACGCATAAATATTTGTACATGACGTAAATCTTAAATGGATAAAATGGCTACAATTTAATTAAATCTTTTGTTGTCTTGATGTTGGCACAGGATTGCAATCAATCAAATATTTGGAAGAGCTTGGTGATGTTCCGAGTTTAGGTAGGCAGGTAGATAGGTAGGTAGGTATGTACCCTACTTAAGAAGAATGAATTTTATCATTGGGCCTACTCACTAACAATACACAACACTATTTTGCTACTATCTATGCACTCCTTACCTGGATGTCATAGACGATATAGTGACTAGGCTAAGGGCTGAAAGTGTGAGGAATCGTGGTTCGACTTCCGGCAGAGACGATAATAAGACTGCCCTCGAAAACCTCCAGACAACCTCTTATACAGTGGATAAACACGGCTCTTTTCCGAAAGTAAAGCGGCCGTGGCGTGAATATAAACACTCACCTCTCTGGTGTCGAGTTTGGAAGTGAATAATAGCTATTCTACCAATCGCCCACAAACCTGCATCGTGGGCACGGGGACAAATTTGCTTTTTTTCCTTTCTTTTCTTTATCACGAACTGCTAGGTTACGTCATTGAGAAAGAAGCACGCGAGGGTAATTTTGAATGTTCCCTCCGGAAGGCTGGAAAAGAAGTGATATTGACTTAATTCTACGTGCTTTCTCAGCATTCTTTGAGGCAAGTGAAGAGAAGCATGAAAACGCTGAGGATAACCGTTCTGGGTCAGAATTATACGAGAGGATGCAGCAGAAAGACCGGCTAAGCACAACGTTACATTTCGCTTTTTGAAACTTCCATTTAGCTGTTTGACATAACACATGTAGTTGGTTTTACATGTTTGTCCAACAAATTCACAATATATGTTAGCATTTATCCATGTATATATAGTGCATTTTTTGGACAAAAATAATAAATCTACAAAATGAACGGTATATAGTCTCTCAAGATTACAGATAACAGAGTTGCTCAAGGCAAGTATCAGTTAGCAGTGTGGGTAATGCAATACGGCCCGTCATTAAAAATAACTACGAGGGAGATGCTATTGTTAGAAAGATCTTTGAGCAAGCTAAAGTTTCAAATATTAAAATCGAATAACCTTCTTCTGCAATTACTAGATGTTTAGAGGTCTCTGTTGCATCCGGGATAGCCAGCAATGCCAGGAAATCCGGCTATAGGTTTGCACGTGTCTGTGCGACTACATACAAGTTAAAGATTGGAACGTTTCCAGTGATATTCCCAGATTTTAACTTTTCTTGCTTACAACACGGCTTCTTAAGGCAGGATTTCTTTTCAAACCATTCTGCCTTTAAGACAATAACACACAGGAGAAAAAGACGATGTGACAGTCATGTTCTTTCTTATGGTATTAAGATTCACGCCACACACTCCTCGAAATATAGGAAAATCTTGAGAATGTGTAGCATTTTGGACGCTTTTCTGGATTAGTTTTTTTGCACGTTGAAAGGCTGTTTCTAACGACGCTCGCTGTAGGCACCGATTTGTTTTTTATAAACAGCATTAACTGGATTGTCTTTATTTTGGATTCGGACTGGGCTGTATGATGGAGAAAATTAATGTTTATATGTAACGTTGATAAATATCAACGTGTGTATTGATTTTCAGAACGAACACATCTCGTTTATCACCATTAATTTGTCAACAAGTGAATACATATTTTTCTAAGAGTTCAACAAACGAATGGTGTTTTAAGATTTGTGTTAGTTCTGAAAATAAGAACAGTCGTTGATATTTATCTATTACATATAAGTATTAAGTTTCTTCCTATCAGAGCGTAGTGTGAATGCACAGTCAAGACAATCCAGTTGATGCTTTTTATGAAAAATATCGCTGTTAATTTGAGCTTCATACGAAACAGACGAACTGTGCGGGAAAATTGCGTAGACTTTGTGGTTAAACCTGAAGAAAAAATTTAAAATATAGTGGGATTTTATTAAACCTCATTCCCTTACAAGGATAAAAAATATATTCCTTTTTATCACCAAAAGCTACTTATATGTTTGTCAATGACTTTCCCAATTTTTACCCTAGAACAGGTTGAAAGGGGGTTTCCTCGAAACTTGGCATATTGTGTCATTTGAAGGTAATCAAATGCCGTATTTCAATTTTCCTGCTTTAGGAATAGGAGCATGAATTTTGAGAAAATTTAAAAATTGCGGCGCTATTAATTTAATCAAAATGATGTTCTATAATATACATTAAAGCACGTTGCTGATGTACAAGTTTTACTTTATAGTCTGCTAATTAAGAAGATTGAAGCCACGGAAAAATTCGCATTAGTTGGAAGTTTTATGCCACTAAGTAATGAAGAGTTGGAGACAGTCATATGAAGTTGTTATGGAGATTACACCGTACGTTTATGCACTTAATTACTATTTGAAAAGGTTCTGTAAATCAACATTTAAGAGGTCAGCAAAATCGGAAAATTTTGAGTATTTTTTTTAAATAAACGGTGCCTGCAATTGTATACTTGCTTTACTAAGAAACAAAACAGGCATTTTACGTATAACGTAATATTGTGGCGTGTTAGTGGGACCATTATTCGAGTAGAAAAACAATAAGTATTATGTATTCCGAAAGTATGTGTTTGTAGCTTTAGGTACACAGCGTCAAATGCGCATGCTGCGTACAGTCATATGTTGTCTCTCCGTCTCTACTATATTTCTCACATTCTCTCATAAAGAGCACATTTTTCGGAGAAAAGGTTTCTGTACCAAAAAATTGTGTTTTGACTTTCTGTATAACTTTTGTCTGAAACACTTCTTATTCTAAGAGGAACTGAGTGCGGTATGATTAAAAATGTATATTGGCTTTCATGTAAAGTAACCGGTATTATTCTTCGATTTTAATGAAAATTGAATTTTCTCTACAGATTTTTGAAAAATAATGAAATATCTAATTTCTTGAATGTCTTTCCAATAGAAGCCGAGTTGTTCCACACGGACGGACAGACGTGCAGACATGACGAAGCTAATCGTAGCAATTTCGCAATTTTGCATAAGTGTCTAAAGGAAATAAGAATATAAATACTGAAGAGTATAAAACCTAAATTTTCAATAACGGGGACTCTTTCTTTGAATTATTCACGGAATTGATACTTCAAAACGCAAAGGAAAAGAACAAAAATTCCGCTAGACGGGGTGCTGCCATGTCCTTTGACATTTTAATTTCATACATGCGCAGTTAAATCTTGGGAACCGCGGTAGCACAGTGGTTAAGGTGCTGTTCTACAAATCGGAAGGTCGCTAGTTCGATTCCAGCTGGTGTCAGTGGATCTTTTTATTGACATAAAATCCTTCCGATCGCACTATGGCCCTGGGGTCGATTCAACCTCTAACAGAAATGAATACCAGTAGCATTTCCTGGGGGTAAAGGCGGCCGGTGCGTAAGGCTGACAAACTACCACCATACTGTGCCATGTCACGAAATCTGGGAACCTTAACTTCCTGGAACCCTCTGGGTCACTCCAGGCCTGTAACGGGACTGATTTACCTTTACCTTACTATTAACAATTTGCTTTCCCGCTTTCGCGACGCATTTGTTATGTTGGTACTGACCGATATTAATAGAGCAGTTGAGATGGATATTTGAATACCACAAATCACACTGTCGATTGACGGTGTAGAACTCAAACCTTGGCAATTCCTCTTACTCGTTTCTTCAAGCTCTCAATTTTTCCATTCTCAAACTTAAAGAATGGTCCCATCAAACAAATACTCAGCACTCCAAGATAATAGAATCCGGGAAGTCGTGGATTGGAATATGGACTCACATACTTGTTGTCTGTTCATATCCTTCGTGTATTTCTTCCTTTCTTCAGTGCAAATGCAGGAATATTTACTAACTTAAAACAGTCCAACTTGCATCCATTTCCTTGAAGATTTTCCCAGAAAGCTCTCTAAAGAGATCAGCACTCAGGTTTTTATTTGGGAAGTAACAGCTTCTAAATGTGGCAGACACTTTGCTAACTTCACTTGAGATTGTCATGAATTTTTCTCAGACTGTCTATAAAGTTCTCGAATAGTGTTTTGAATTAAGGCTTGGTCGCTTCCTTCCAAATCATTATTTACTACTGTTCCATTACTATACGGTTTATACCTCTTACGAAATCCATGTTGTGTCATTAAACATAATATAAACATGTCATTACACAAAGCCCGCTCTCGTTTTTGTGGGTAATTTAAATTTCTCTGTAAATAATGAAGTATTTTACCCGATCCTGATGGCCGTGCGGTCTAATACATAGGTCTGCGGCATGTGGATTGGTGGGATCGAGGTTTCACATCTCGCTCTGGGCATGGAGGTTTGTCTCTTTGTGTTTGTTGTGTGTTGTGTGGGTAACGACCTCTGCGACGGGCTGGTCACTGGGTCAGAAGAGACCTATGGAGCGTGGTGTGTTTGCTCGCGCGCCTGATTGTAGGCGGTCTAGAACTCTCAGCAATGAGGAGGCCTAGCCCCTAGGAGGCTGTTACACCACAAAAAATTATTAAGGCTTTTTGAAATTAGGTTCTATATATCAGACCTGTTCGAAAATCAGTTGCAAAAAGCCACTCTCAGCTTCACTGCGTCTGCCATTCTCTCGTTCCATATCAAGGAATTTAACTGCAACTGGACGAATTTGAGTGAAACTTGATATTGGAGATATTCTCCAAAATTTGCCAACAACTTTCACTCTTTTATAACATCAAATAGAAATATCAGACGCTCGACGCGAAGCCCTACTTACGTTTGGAACTGCTTTGGTTATTAATGTTGTCAATGTTACCAAATTTCCCGATCTGCTATTGTTACTATATTTACAGTTGTTACCATGTATACATCTCTTAACAAGGCGACGAACGTTTCCTTGTTCGTCATGTATACTTGAAAAGTGCAAAATTATTTCTGCACACCGATGTTTTCTACATTTTTCAAACTTATCTGTAAATACAATTTTATTTCTCCCAATAATGACACTACTGACATAACAGCAGCCTTGTATAAATCACTTGTCTCCTGCGCTATTTGTATCGAATACAAGGATTTTAAACTGTTTATTAATTTCTTTTTAACAGAAAGTAATCATATTTCTCTCTGTGCGCTAAAATAAGTGCTTCTAAAATTGTTCTTGGTTTGTGTGTATATTATACAGAGTATATTTGATTATAACTAAGGAAGTAACTTACAAAAATCGGTACAATATGTTCACATACTTTAGTTCATTCACACAGATTTATAACTTCCTTACACATCGGCACAAGTAATTTTCTCTCTCTTGCCGCTAGAGGGGAACTTACAGATTCAGCATCATAAATGACATTATCCTCACAAGTGTAAAATTAGATTATACTGAGTTAAGTAAGGCCAGGTTAGATTAGATTAGTCGCATCAGGCTAGCACGCGTTATCTAGCTTTCAACAGCAACAAGATTTGGGTCTAAGTACCTCAGAGTTTGATTCAGTTCAGAGAAGACTTGAGGTGCATCCATAATATAAAAACAAATTGAAGCAGCATAAGGCATTAGAGTGAAAGATATAACAAAATATTAACACACATGAAGAATATGTTTTTATTCCTCTGTAGCCTCTTTATTTTAATTGAAAAAGTTAAACGATTTTATAAATTCTGCGTCCTATATGAAGGTAATTACTTGTAGTCTTTCCTACTATAACGCCTTTCTTCAAAGTGATGGAAATTTTGTGTCTGAAATATTACTGTTCAACAGAAGTTGAGCCAGTAGGTTTTAAATTCTACATGTTGTGTGCAGACAGAACATCATGAAGACATTTAGAATTTGGTGTGGATTGTAGCTTATCTAAAGAGTCATGAGAATATAAGGCTATTTAGGATCGAGTTTAGGAAGATAGATACAGCAATAATTTCAAGAAATTTGTAAACTAAATGGAGTCGGCGAAACTGATGTGCATTTCAACATTTGTGTGGATGGAGAGAGGAAATCCAAGATATGTAAATTTAATGACATCCGATATTTCGGACGGGATCTGAACCAGGTATATATAAGTACGTAACATTACTGCCACACCGTACCGCTCGATCTTGGTGCTTTGGACGTGGTACTTTGACGTACACATTAACCGCAGAGAAAATTCCTTTATGAAAAAATGTCAGGTTTATAGGAACCGACAGTGGTTTGTTACTGACAGAATTTCTCTGAGTGGTAAATCGTATGTTTAAAGAATACACTTAATTAAAGCGGCTTTAGTGAATTCATTATAATTACTTATACCGCACATAACGTATTTCATATACCCATGCAAGGTAATACAATTTAACAGAATAACACAGTTCCTAACAAACAACAGGGGGACGAAGAAGGATTATGTAGCTACTTTGTTCGCCTGAAACCACTCCAATTAACAAGTTCTTGTGGTGTCGCATGAAGCCAAAAATTGGATGTGAGAGAATCTCAAGGCCGCTATAATCTCTCTAATACACCTGTAAAGTTCTCGTAAACATCTGTCTCCAATATTTGATTTATATTCGATTTTGGTTTTCGTGAAGCCCATTTTGCCGTCTCAGTAAAAAAGGGTTTGAAGCGATGTCTGGTCAAACTTGCCCCATATTTAACGGTGTCATACCTGAAGTCCCTAGTCCTCAGTTTCATACTGAGGAGCCCTTGATTTACTAGAGCGAAGTCAATGTGTGATTTTTGTTTATCAGTATTGCAGGAGAAGAATTTTATCTTGGAGTGCTTTGACTTTGTCATGTTAGTATTACTGCACGAATGATCCATATTTTTCCGTCAAACGCTAGATGAAAAATGGATCTGTAGTAGGCGCAGTTCTTTAGAGCGCCATTCTGGCCCTACACAATTAATTAAAAAGCTTTCACAATGTCAGTATATTTTCATCTTGTACAGAGCTTCCATCTGCTAATAAAAATTTGAATATCATTCAAATGATGTTGTCTAGCAACAGCAACATTATGTACCTTAATTGATACTAACCTTTGTAAGCCTAATGATGGCCAAAGAAGGCCGAAACATGTTGCTGATGTAACCAGTTGTAGAATAACAGCTGTCAATTGTGTTGTGTAAATACGGATTAATTCAATAAAATTTATCTATGAGCTTAATAAGTTTAGGCTTTCGACTTTAAAGTGTTACTATTACTAATCCGAAAACTATTTATTTAAATTTCCTACCCCAATTTTATATCCCGGTAGCTCCCCGAAGAAATTACTAAACATTTTGAAATGTTCTATATATTGTTTTCTAATTAATAATCTTGCTTCTCGATACACGTTGTACAGTGGTCAAAACGTTTTATATTCTTATAAAAACATATTGCCCATTGGACTGTAAAGACTTCATGAGCCATTCTTTATAAATGATTTTCCATAGGGATAGAATTTCATTATTGTTGATCGCTCCGTTGTCAGATATGCACTGATAGATGCCTTACTTTACTCTAACATATGTTAGAGTCGATCACCGATAAGATAGCACATCACGAACAATCGAAGACCATCCTTTGAGACTTCTCCCTCGTCAGTAAATTTTCTGTGGTTCGTCCATTTTTCATGGTATATCAGTAAACCTTACTAATTTCATTCACATTTAATTATGATGCACGGAACCACGAGCTTACAATTTTATTCCCTCTGACCTCAAAGAGATAGGAAATTTTGGCCAAGTTGTTAGGAAACCTGTAATATTGCGATTCTTTAAAATACTAGTAACATAGCGACACATCCAGGACGACATGACACTCATCATATCCGTCACGATATGCAAGCAACTTGTATCGATGTGGAGTTTACTAAAAAATTTCCTGGAATTTCTGAATTTCCCTGTGTTAATATAAATAAGTACTTATTCTTTATTCCTGTTCTAGAAGCCCGTAAAATTTACACTTCTGGAGAAAGTGGTATTTCGGAAAAGAGCATCCACGTTTCCTCCTTAGTCTGAAAAATACCAAAGTTTTAATATTATTCGAAGTTTTTATTTGGTAGCGTATATCCATCACACAAACACGCACAAACACATGCACACATGCACACAGATTTACTAATAATAGTTTTATTAAACACTTTTCCCGCATAGAAGTAGATGACTATATAAAGAGCGCGATAAAACTTAGTCGAATTGTACAGTCTGTTACAGTTTTTTCGCAGCAGGTAGGACGAGATTTGTCAAAGAAGTTCATGGAATTAGAGTATTAGCATAAATAATTATGTTCCGTCGTCTTTTGTGTTACGTGTAAAGCTTGATTTCTTGAATATTCGTTGTCTACTTTATTTTGCGTTTCCTACTGCATCTACCATTGAATATTGTATAAGTGAACGTTACATGACAGTCTGTAACAAAGTCACGTAATATGTATGTTAATCACGGGAGATGAAGTTTCTGTCGTTCCACATACACAGAGAAATATAATTTTCTTGATGTCAAGATTGTAATTGGGATGTAGCAAACAAGACAGAACTCCTAAATAGATAGCAAAGGAATGTTAAAACATAGGGTGTTTGATATCTTCGCTCTTCTGGGATTTTACGCAGCGTAGCTTGGTAATTTGTTACTGACGTTTCGGGACAGCATATTGGTCCATATTCAAGGTCAAGCAGTCCAAGAAAAATGACCTTTGAGGATATGACAGGTTGTTCCCGAAATGTCTATAATAAACCACCAATCTACGCTGCGTAAAATCCAAAAGGGCAAAGATCTCATTTACACTGCAACGGAAACTGAAATAACTTTCACGGTATTTCTTAAAGTTCGGACTTTCTATAGAATGAGTTTTATTCATGGTGTGAACAGGCTAAAAACAATTCGTTATTCTGTAAACAAAACGAGACTTGTGTCACTGATATAATTTTTTATGTGTGGAATATCCAATTTGAAATATTCGCCAGTGAGTGGACATATGTAAATTTACTTGCGCTCTAAACTCATGTAAGAAGTGATCAATATGTCGTAATATTTAGTTTAGTTATGAAACTATGGTGGGGTAGTCTGTAGTGCAGTGGGTTGAAGAACTGCGCTACAAGCCGGAAGGTCGCGGGTTCGATTCTCGATGGTGTCATTGGAATTTTTCGTTGACATAATCCTCATTATTTCCTACAACCCACTAAACTGTTTCGCATTTTTGTGCTTTTTTCAGGCTGTGATGGATTTGACAATGTAGTTTGATTAACTCCATTCTTGCATTCCATTGCAGGGAATTAAAAATTGTATTCCACTTACATGTCAATTTCCTTATTTTATTTATAAAATAGCAAGCACCAGTCAGCACGGCACTACCTTGAAATTAAAAATACAACAGTGCTCAATTATTTTTGTCAGATTCATGAAAGTGCCCTGAATATAGTCAGAAGACATGCTTACTGTCACAAATATTAACCATCTCTAAATGAACACAATCAGCAGAAAACGGGTTTATAAGACCACTAATTAGACAATGCCGCTTGACCCGATCATTTTTATGTGTGCTATTTATAGACGCTTCTTAATTCTGCGTCTATATACGGTCGGTGATAGATAAACTTTCATTGTACGTCAGTGGAAAGGTACTGATGAGCGAAAGACGACGCAATCTGAGAAAATCCTAACCCATTGTCACTTTTTCCACCACTTTTTCGACGCCTGGTGTCCATAAGGAGACGCCGGCTTCTGACCACCTGAGCTAAGTCACGGTCTGACACAATCCTAATCCAGTTCCTCCTACTTCCACCTTCATAATATGTGGCTGCAATATTCTGTTTATTTTCAAAATAAACGCCTCCTTAGAGGTTTCCTCACCGAAATCCTCATGCGTTCTTTGTCTACCCCCACTTTACGATCCGAAATTAAACCACAATGGGCAAAAGTGGTAAAAGTAGTCATGAATTTATCTTCAATTTAAAATTCTTGTGGTCATACGTACTTACGTAGATCATGTTGTAGATGGAAGGATACAAATGGTATAGATCTTTGGAAGATGTCTGTGATTGTAAACTGAACACAAGAGCATCTCCAACTGAAGTGGTATGTTGTGAAACTTCTGATATTTTTTATCAGGGATGAGGTTTCATTCTTTGTTATGTTCGCTGAGCACGAAAAATGGTACTAAATTAATGAGTAGGTGGTACGTATGTATCTTAGCAAGTATATGTATATTTAGACAGATAGACGTAAATGGCAACGTAGTGTAGGCCTGCTGATTCTTAAAACGGGGTAAGTTAATTTCTAACCACTCTGTGTTCGGACGTGAAACTTCACATGTCATCAGGTTACTGTATACTCAAAAGAGTAAGCAGGATATTAAGTAGACAGGTGAAGTGTTACCGTGAAAATATCTGACAGAGGTTATTCTGTTTCAACAATCGTGCATTGCAATGACTGAATATTTGGCATATAATTGATGAAAAGCCTTTAATCTTTCTGGCTGTTTTTTAAAATACATTTCCTTCGTTTCCATCCCTATATTTATGAATATTTTGGGACAGTAGGTTATCTCTCTCTCCTCCCCATCCAATTACAATTTTAATTATTCTTGTAAAGGCCGTCATGATCCTTATTGTTACAGCTGAGATCTGAACAGAGCGCGTGACTGTCTTGCACATTGAAATGAGGAAGAGTGTGAAAATGTCGATCGGATTTACAATGCCAGGAACATGGAAAAAAATCTTCAATATTAAATATCTGGATTATACATATATAAAGTTATTTAATTAGCATACCAACTAATGCACTTACATAAAATTTCACACTAAAACACTTAAAATCGCTACAATATGTTTCGATCCTAAGATCATCTTCAGGTAGCTACACGTTTCCTTGCTAAAGTCATATTTTAAAAACACTCACTGATTAATTTCCTTATATTAACAGGGTGCTGTGGCAGCGTATGACTTTAGCAAGGAAATGTGTAACTCCCTGAAGATGATCTTAGGATCGAAACATGTTGGAGGGATTTTAAGTGTTTTAATGTGAAATTTTATGTAAGTACATTAGTTGGTGTGCTAATTAAATGAATCTACGAAATGCACGGTGCAACAATAAAGATATATAAAGTTAGTTGTGTGCGTCCAAAACATTCTACGCTTGTTTTTTTCTTTTGTAATTAGAATGTGATATGTACAGAGAGATGACATGTCACCAATTTCATTCGTTCTCAGAAGAAGTTCAGACATTCCGAATTCGTAATTGATTCGGCAATTAACTTCCCTGAATATTTCGTTAATTTTAACGGACATATTTAGAACTTACATTTATTTCTCTGGACTTCCAACTTCATTTTTTAAGTGCGCAAGAGCGAAGCTGCTTCTTCTCAGAAGGTGTATGTTTAGATACACATTTTGTACTATCCACTGATGTTTTAGTGGCCTTATTTCTGGTTGACACATAAATATAAATTGTAATCTCTCTTTTTCAATCTCTTATTATTTTCAAGGTAATTTCCCAGATTCTAATCTCTGCAATGCAGCTTCTGCATTGAATAACGCGTCGTCAAATATCCTAGCAATCTTCTTCTCTTCTTTATTACTCGTTCCTCTATATTCTCTTCTTTACTAAGAATCTGACGGGAAATATTTCTTTGAAGAATTTAAAAAAAAAAATTCTTTCATTTATTACTGTTGGAAAAGAGAATACTTCTTTGAGTGCTTGTACAATTGTGAAGGTCCTATTCTCCATCCTTCATTGCCAATCATGCTTCCAACCCTTACACTTGTAGACAGATACTGCTCTTCGTCTAAACAACTTAGTCCTCATTGACTTTTCTTTTATGTTATTTTCTTCCGCTTCTCCAAACTTTCTTTATTTGTTGTTTTCTTTCACTGTTCATTACTTTTTCTTTATACAACTTTTCTCTCTCATAAAATATTTCCTTATTTTTTCTGTAACCGATTTTCTTTCATGACCGTAACAGTCGCGCGCGGATGAAGAACTCACTCCTGTTTCGAAATACAAATTTATATTTGGGTTTGCAACTGATATATATAGTCCTATACTTGAAACGAAGAACGTTACAAATCTACTAATAAGTAAGACTTCTTTGTTTAATTGGAATAGTTTTTCTGTGGTGTCACACAAGGATTTCCTGTTTAAATCCGTAAATTATCGCCCTTCGTTCAGCAAATTTGAACGGGTGTAAAAAAATTAATGAAGTTCTCACAGCCGATATTCGTGACATAATTTTAAGATATCGATTTCAAGACTTTACACGTATCAGGTATAAACTTCCATTATTCAGTTAGAAATAGATTCCAACTCGATTCTAAATCCATGAAAAGGACTGAATATTTTTGTCTTTACAAACGAGTGTTGTTATAAACGATTTTATTATTGTTATGGTTAACAGTGAGAGAGGTGTCGCCTAAACAGTGTCATTATATCTGGATTCGACTGAATATACGTTTCAGTAAATATGAATTTTACAATATCTAAACTGTATTAGAATTTTATGTTTTACATTACGCATGTAGTGATCAAAGGCTGGTACTGGCCTCAAGGGTTATTATCGATGCAGACTGATAATAGCCACAAATCTTGCGAAACACCGTCTGACAAGACATCTGTCAGCTCTGCCAGCAAATCCGACTTCCTCACGTCCTCGATCGTGATCCCTGGGCAATGCAACTTTAGTTGTAGCAGAGAGGAGCGGATGAAAGTGAACCCTCGGCACCTCAAAACCGAGACCTTCGGCTAAGGGAGCACACCCCTACAGAAAACGGACATGTTTGGAGGCCCTGAGGTTAGCTACCATCAAACTTACTCATCGAGGGACTGGTTATCCATCCTGAGGACACCCTACCCAACTCAGAATCTCCAGAGGAAGCACAGGACTGATTACGCATGTATATGCATTAAAGTGCTTGTAAGCAATCACACAAGAGAAACCATAGACCTGTCTAGCGTGAATAAATTAAAATGGATCCCAAGACCTATCTTAATTAGTGTTAAATCAAAGATTCTTTTACATACAGGCATATCAGTGTCTATTTTTATTTTGTGGGGAGAGGCAAAATCTTCGTATTAATTTATCTTGGAAAAGTGTAGCTGCATCAATCAAAACGAGTGGTATCTTTCTGCATATGCCCTTCAGGTGCAATGTTGCACTTGATTTTGTCAAACACTATGGTTGAAGGACTTTTCGCTGCTGAAAATTATTTGGAAATTTTATGCTTCGAATCTTGACATGGACACTGAATAGCCGATAAATGTTTTGCCTGATTTTCCCTGGTATATCCAGGCTAATTCCAGTGTGTGTGCCTTGAAATACTTTCTGAATATTTCCTCTATGATCATGCAAATTTTATCTAGCCATATTTCCCTATAATTCGATGATGAGTATCCGCTCGCTAAGAAACATATGTGTATCCAATTTTGATGATCGTTACCTCAAGAGGTCACATCCTATGAGGATGACGTAGATGACATGTACACCATGTCCATAAGTCGTTCGGCTTATTCCTCATAAGCTTTATTGAGTGCTTAGTGCCCGTCTGACTTTTCTTACCCGTGCTTCTACAACTGTTCATGTCGGCCAATTCTTCCTTTCATCACCGACCCACACACTCACCAGCCAACCTACACGTTTACCCGCTTGTGCACATATCCAGATACTTGAATGAAACTGCCCTTGTGTCCACATAAAACTCTTGGCAGCCCCTATGTTTTGAATTTTGAAAATATTTTCTAAATATTTTTATTAAATTTTTGGCGTATTAATATATTTTTTTAAAATTTAATATAAATGGAATAGACCAAAAACAGAGTATCGAACTGACGAAATACAAGATAATACGGAGATATCTGCTTATCATATCATTGACGTCTGTGTGGAAGCTCTATAATTTATTTGAAAATTGCCCTTCATGGGGCACCTGTAGATATGTTTCCTAGGCCAGACGGGACAGACACTTACGAAAATGCTAGAAGTTGTTTGTTACGTTTCAGCTTCGTGCTGCTACTGCTGCTGCTGCCCTATGTATATCGATATTATCACGCAGTCGATTCTGACAAGAGGCATAGCCGCCACTGCTTGCCGAAACATTTGCATTGTAAGCAATCTCTAGTGTTCGGAACACGTTCAAGTGTCAACTGTTTGCAGAACACTAGCGTGTGGGTGGTGATGAGGTTGACTGGAGAGAAGTGCTTATACGCCATTTCGCAGCTGTATCTCTACAAGGACTGCGACTCGCAAATACAACGATAATGGCACATATGGTTCTGTTATTTCGAAAATCCACGAGGCAACTGGGAGCTTTAACGAGGAAGTATAAGAATGATATTTATAAAAGATTATATGTTCATCTTTATGCAAACATAAAAAAGCAACAGGGTATTTTGTCTCAGTAATTAACCAACTTGATGCATAAAATTTTGGTTTTACAATAAGTTTATTTCATGCCTCTACATGTTTCGAGCACATGTGCTCGGAACATGTAGAGGCATGAAATAAACTTATTGTAAAACCAAAATTTTATGCATCAAGTTGGTTAATTACTGCGACAAATATAATCAGATGCACTGTCAGCAAAACTTCAAAAGCAACAGAGTATTTAACATGCCGGTGATTATGAAGTAAAGTGGATGTAAGTTTCGCCCTAGAACAGGCCAAGAGGGGGAGTAGAGATATGGCGGTATTTCTTGTCTAACCTCAATTCAGGACGCGGGTGGATGGTCAAACTCACGTTCTGGCCGCTTTGGTGGCAGAAAAGAGGCCGTGTACCCATTTTACAAAAGGTATGTTGGGACCGAAAGTGAATTTTGCTTTGTGAATATCGCAAAGTAGAGAAAACACAATAATTATCTTATTTTTGTCGTATATTTGTTTAAAACATCTTTTGTTCTAAGCGAAAGATAAAATTGACTTTCAGATAAAACATTCAGAGCTACGGAGACGAGCGATAGACTGAACCATGAACAGGTATTCTTTTAAATTAAAGCTTTTCGAAAGGTTAATCAGAAAAATGATGTTTGCAAAGAGTCCATAACAGGAAACTAAGAATTTGTGTAGAACATTAGCAGACAAAGCCCTTTGGATGTTAATTGTGACGTCTGGCAATATTACTTACTTACTTACTCCATGGTGCAGAGTCCTTCTTGAGAAACTAACTGGTCTGCAGCTAGTCAAGAAAATCCTCGCATTTCAAGGAACCCGAAGGTTCATTACCGCACTCACAAGCGTCCGCCACCTGTCTCTATCCTGGGCCAGCCCAATCCAGTCCATATACACACATCCCACTTCCTGGAGATCCATCCTAATATTATCCACC
>Ga0123355_10005737_pt1 | contig 18247 bp, 14 predicted proteins | sample TergutEmb28metaG_3_FD_89872 | JGI IMG/M metagenome (GOLD analysis project Ga0123355, IMG submission 89872) | Embiratermes neotenicus P1 segment gut microbial communities from Petit-Saut dam, French Guiana - Emb289 P1 | ecosystem: Host-associated > Arthropoda: Insects > Digestive system > Gut ... | reverse complement strand
GGGCTGTCTTGCTAAGCAGAAATCATGAATATTTATGCAGGAACCTGTCATTGCGAGCGAAGCGAAGCAATCCATGAATGCCGAAATACGCAAGTTTCCTGGATTGCTTCGTCACTTCGTTCCTCGCAATGACGAGGGAAGCGCATAATTATTCATAAATTGCTTAACGAGACAGCCCCTTTTTTGTGACTATATAATTATACTCACTCCACTGCACCTTCAACAGCATTTATTGCCGTAATCCTTTGGGTTAGGGTAGGGTGGGAGTGTCGTATTAATACCACAAAAGGATGTGGGGTAAGATTGCCATAACTCTCTCGGTAGAGTTTTTTTAGCGCGGATATTGCAGTGGATTTTCCAGTATGCATGACCTCAAATGCATCGGCGGCGTACTCAAATTTACGGCTGACCCAGCATCTGGGGATTTGCAAAAGCATCATTACCGGGGAGGCAAAAATCATTAGTACAAAAATATTGAATGCGATATTAAGCTCTAAAAAACCAAATGCAGTAGAAATAGCAAGTTGATTGACAACAAAGAAACCAGCAAATAAAAGTAGTGCCATAATCGAAAATGCCATCGGCATACTCACCAGTACATGACGTTTTTTTGCATGACCGATCTCATGAGCAAGGACAGATATGACTTCGTCTTCATCCATGGTTTGTATCAGGGTATCATATAGCACAATAGCCCGATTGCGCCCAAAGCCTGTAAAATACGCATTGAGTTTTGTGCTGCGCCTAGATGCGTCCATGGAATAAACTCTCTTGACCGGGAAGTCTGTTTTTATAGCAAGTGCATCGATTTTGTCTTTTAACGTACCTTCGTCTATTGGAGTAAACTTGTTGAAGATCTTTGAAAAAAAGTGAGCAAAAAACAAAATAAAAATCATAACTACTACCATTACAAAAAAGAAAATAAGGAAAACCCAATTGCCCAAAGCCCCATGGAGCAATATAAACAAAGATATCAAGCCAAGTACAATTATACCCATGAGGAGCTGGCTTTTTATTATATCGCCTATAAAGGTACCAACAGTTGACTTGTTGAAGCCATACTTTGCTTCTATTTTGAATGTCTTGATTGCTCCAAACAAGATATTAAGCGGCAGCGACACTAACGCCACCATAACAAACATAAAATAGACTCTCAAGTACAGGCTGTTTACGTCTAACAGTTCATAAAAAAAATAATGTAGATTAAATAACAGTACAAGGAGCATGACGCTTAAGCTGCATATACCAGAAATTATTGTTAGCCGCAGATTCTCCATTTCGTAGGCTTTATGCTTAGCGTATGTAGTATCGTCATAAACATCTTTCACGTTTTCTGGTAAAGGCGCATTTCGGTTTTTGTAATTTAGGTATTCTAAAAAAAAGCCGAACAGCTCCATCAGCAAAAAGATACCGATGATAACAATCTTCATTGTGAAGCCTCCTTTTCTTTAACCCAGTTTTCTTTTATTGTTTGTCTTTCGCGTGCTATGCCAAGGCTTAATTCGGGTACATTTTGATTTATTGTAGAGCCAGCCGCGATAAATGCCTTTTCGCCAACTTCTACTGGGGCAATTAGTACAGAGTTGCATCCAATAAATGCACCATCAGCAATAGTAGTGCGGTGTTTCTTCTTGCCGTCGTAGTTGGCAGTAATGGCTCCACAGCTGTAATTTACGTTGTTGCCGACATCGGCATCACCGATATATGCCAAATGAGCCATTGCCACATTGTCAGATATTGTGGAATTTTTTATTTCTACGAAATTACCAATGCGGCAGTTGTTGCCAACGATTGTGCCAGGTCGTAAATACGCAAATGGGCCTACTGTTGTGTTCTCGCCTATTTTTGTATCAGTAAGAACACTCTGGCGTATGGCAGACCCTTTGCCGATTATTGTGTCTTTCATATGTGTATATGGCCCGATTATAGCACTATTTTCTATTTTGCATAAACCCTCCAATATACATCCTGGGTATATAAGGGTGTCTGTAGCGATTTCTACCGTATCATCGATATATGTTGTAGCGGGGTCCATTATGCGTACGCCATTTTCTATATGACGCTTATTTATCTGTTCCCTTTGTATGGTTGTGTTCATGGAATTACCTCCCAATATTTTTGCAAAAATTATATGGGAGTTTGGTAATATTGTCATCCTATTTATAAAAACTACTTTAGACAGATTTCAACAAAAAAACCGGTATGGTGTCATACCGGTTTTTGTACAGAAATGCTAATGATTTTTAACAATTGTATAAATGTTCACACGTCATAAATTGGGACATAACAGGTAATACTATTTAAAAACTATGTTCAATTTTGCCGTTGTCACATTAGTGTATTAATTAATCCAACAAAGAAAGGATTTAGTATATGCGTACTTGTAAAAAATATCAGCAATCTCCGTCTTTATCATCACCTCATCACATGCAGGTTGCTGCAAACTGTCGCAACTGTGTTTACTTTTCTAAGTATAATTGTGGTACTCATCCAGATCCCAACCCGGCTGACACGATGATGAGTCTTAATATGTTTGCATTCGACGCGTGATTTGTTATACTTGCTCGGTATTCATGTAAGCAACGATAATCGCTACTGCGGTTATCGATTACAGGTACTAATTTCACGAGCGAGGTCGATATGCGAAAGATTTTGGTTGTATTTATTTTGGTTCTTTCTTTTGTTTTGTCCACTACAATAACATATGCTGCATTTGATGATTACGAAAATGATCCGTCAGAGGAAATGCCCTTCCACCTTGATGCAACAGCCGCGATCTTGATTGAAGCTGCAACGGGTCAAGTGCTTTTTGGCCACAACGAACATGAGCGTCGTTATCCTGCTAGCATGTCAAAAATTATGACTGCACTTGTCGTAATGGATCATTTGGATCCAGATGAGATTATCATCGTTGGCCCAGAAATTCACAATATGCCCGCTGGGTATGCATCAATGGTACATGTAGAAGGTGAAGCACTTACTGTTAGGGTGCTTCTTAAAGCACTAATGATACGCTCTGGCAACGAAACAGGCCGGATACTTGCTCTCAATGTCATCCGCAGAACCGAGAATAATCCTGATATCTCATATGAAGTGGCAAAACGCCTTTTCTCCGATCTTATGAATGAGCGTGCATATGAGCTTGGGGCTACAAACAGTAATTTTGATAATCCTTACGGGCTTCATAGTACACTGCATTTCACGACTGCTTATGACTTGGCACTTATAGCAAGAGCTTATATGGATGTCCCTTTGCTTGCAGAGATTGCTGGTATGTACTCTTTTGTAGGCAGTGGCACTGGCGGACGATATGTTGCCGATACACAAGTTAGGGACTTTGCTTGGACAAATACAAATCAGACTCTGCCCATGGGTGATTTTGGTCATGCACATGTCACAGGCATAAAAACCGGTTTTACAACGCCGGCAGGAGAATGTCTTGCAGGTGCGGCATCTTTTGGTGGCCTTTCGCTTATTACAATTGTATTTGATTCGGAAAGCCCAGCAAGATGGCATGATACACGCCGCCTTTTGGATTACGGATTTAATAATTATTCCTTCAGACAAGTAGCCAGAGCAGGGGATCATCTAGAAGATGTACAGATATCAAATCCGCGTCGCGGGGAAGTGGACATACTTCCTGTCCTCGCAAACGAATCCTTTGGTGCTCTTATGAGTCACACCCAATATGTAAACCTGACCCGTGTAATTACATACAACTTGGCACTTACACCACCAGTTAGGAGATATGGGGATGACGATTACGAATATGATTACGACAACGGCCTTACGAGATTACAAGCTCCGATCGAACAAGGTGATCATATTGGCAGAGTAGCGTATTATTATGGCGAAGAGCTGATTTTCGAAAGTAGGCTTTACGCTGCATACACAATGTTAGAAAGATCATTTGATAGCGATATGGATTATTTTATATCTCAATTTACAGACAACATATTTACACTGCGGGGTTTGCCATATTGGTTGGCTATAATCGGCACCTTGCTAGGAATTATTGGTATGGGTTGGGCTTTGGCCTTACGGCGCAAGATAAAAGAAAATGACCGTTGGCATAAGCCTCGACCAAGAGTAAGTGGGAGGTAAACGGTGTGAAACACCACGTAGCGGAATTTGTTGAGCAGAATCGCTTTAGCGATTGTGCGAATCACGCCAACCGATTTATATAACCGGCGAAGGAGGCTTGAAAAAATATATGCCAAAGAGTATGACAGGGTTTGGTCGCGGCGAATGTAGCCGTTATGACAGGCGGTTTAGGGTTGAAATCAAAGCTGTAAATCATAGATATAGTGATATAACAATAAAACTACCACGTTTACTAAATCCATTTGAAGACAGGATAAAAAAACGTCTTTCCAAAGATGTCTCTCGGGGTAAGGTAGATATTTGGGTCAATTTTGATAGCTATACTGCAAAAGATATATCGGTAAAAATAAACGATGCGTTTGCAGAAGCATACATGGAAGCACTAAAAACCTTGATGGTCCGTCATAGCACATGGGGTGATGTAGTGCCAATGGAAATAGGACTACAGCTTTTGGCGAGAAATCCTGATATAATAACCTTTGATAAATATGATTCTGGCGGTTCTGACGATACCTTAGCCGAAATGTGGGAAACATTGGAAGAGGCACTAGAAATCGCATTGTCGCAGTTTAACGCGATGCGCGAAGCAGAAGGTACTGCTTTAGCACAAGATATAAACGACAAAAAAACACGTATAAACGAAATAAGAATGGGGTTAGCCGAGCGCGCTCCAACAGCTGTAGCAGAACATACAGAAAAACTAAAAGATAGAATAAATGAAATACTCGAAAAATCAGGCCATAACTTAGACGAAGGCCGTTTCTTGACAGAAGTAGCCATAATGGCAGACCGCAGCACAGTTGATGAAGAAATAATACGTTTGGATAGCCACCTATCTCAATTGGCAACAATGTTAAAAGAAAACAATGCAATCGGTCGTAAACTGGATTTTCTTATACAAGAAATGAACCGGGAAGCAAACACAATTGGGTCAAAATCCCAAGATCCAGAGCTGTCACGTCTTGTAGTCGAACTAAAGAGTGAAATCGAAAAAATACGGGAACAAGTGCAGAATATCGAGTAGTAATGAGAAGCTGTATTCAACCTTGCAAACGCCGTCTTGGCACACTATTTTCCCGCCACTTTCCGCTTACACTTCCTTGCTTGCCTTATTGGCAAGCCGCGTCAGCACCGCCTCAATTGGCGGAAAACTACTGTACCAATTCGGCATTATCAAAGTTGAATACAACTTCTGTCTTTTTCATGAACAAGTAAAACGTGTTTTACTCCATAAATCGTAAACGATTCGTCGAAAGGGGTATGTTATGCAATTCAAACTCATTAATGTAGGATTTGGCAACACAGTGCCATCAGGTAGAGTGGTTGCAATTGTCGGCAATGACTCCTTGCCAGTAAAACGCTCTATAGGAGAAGCAAAAGAAAAGCAGTTACTAATAGATGCAACACAAGGCCGCAAAACTAGAGCGGTAATTTATACAGATAGTGGCTATTTGGTGCTAAGTGCTCTACAGCCCGAAACAATAGCCAATCGATTTACAAGCCCCGAAGAACCTATGACAAGTGCAGTCGAGTAGTATTGGCTATTATGGAAGGGATGTTGGTGATTATATCCGGGCCGTCTGGTTCTGGAAAAGGGACTGTAGTCAAGGAGCTTGATCCTGCAAGAGGGTATGCTGTGTCCATTTCTGTAACAACTCGTAAACCAAGACCGGGAGAAGTTGATGGGAAGGATTATTTTTTTATCAGCGAGGACATGTTTATCGATATGCGAGAACAAAACGAGCTATTAGAGCATTTTGCCTATGTCGGAAATTATTATGGTACACCCAAGCCATATGTAGAAGAACAAATAGCAAAAGGCAAAATCGTAGTGCTAGAAATCGAAGTCAACGGCGCGCTACAAGTCAAAGAAAAGTTTCCCGAAGCTGTACTTGTTTTTCTCATGCCTCCCACTTTTACAGAGCTTGAGCGTAGACTGATATCAAGAGGGACAGAGGACGCCATTACTATAGAAGACAGGTTAAAAAAATCACTAGAAGAAGTCCCACTAATAGATAAATATGATTATCTGGTAATCAACGAAAAAGTACCTGATGCTGTACAAAAAATAGATGCAATAACGCACGCCGAACGGCTGCGACCAAAACGTAATAAACAAATCATAAACGACTTTGCGAGTAGTCAAGTAAAAATGAATTTCTATAAATTATAATAAACTTTCAAATATATGAGATATGGGCAAAGCCCTAATAAAAAGGAGCCGTTATGCTTAGACCTTCGTATTCAGAACTGATGGACATCATCAACACCAACGAGTTGGTAGACAGCAAAATTACAAGCCGCTATACAATAGTGCTTGCTGCAGCAAAAAGGGCCCGGCAAATTACATCCGGGGCCAACCCACTAACCTACGCGCCAACCGATAGGGCTGTTTCTATTGCAGTAAAAGAAATGGGTGAAGGCAAGCTCACAATCAAGGTGCCAGAAGAAATGCTCAAAAGCACATTGGAACGGACACCGGATCAGTTTAATTACCAAAATATATCTGACGTGAGAGATGATATGAAAGAAGATTACGGCCCTGTAAATTATGGGACTGATGATGACGAACCAGACGAAAGCGACGAAGTAATATTTAGGGAACGTTTTGGCGATAGCGATCTGCGCTCAGAAGAAGACAAAGATGAGTTTGATGGGTTTATAGACGAAGATAATGATAGTGACGACGATCACTATGAGGATGAATAGGCATTTATATAACTAGTTTGTTATTAATTTTATGAATACAGCTGCAAGCATTATCTATATAATGTGCTAGGATTGATGAGTTATTATTACAAATGATAAAGGCCATTATGCACTCGTTTGCGTTGATGTGGCTCATATAGATGTGGATAAACTATTTCATTACAAGGTACCCAATGACATGATGCTCCATATGGGGCAGCGTGTTTGGGTACCTTTTGGTATGGGAAAAAAACTTATTTTGGGATATGTAATCGATTTTTCAGATAAATTGCCCGAGGATATATCTCCTGAAAAAATCAAAGAAATTGCAAGTATATGCGATAATTACCCCGTTTTAACAAAGGCTAATCTGGCACTTGCATTTTGGATGAAAGAAAAATACTACACATCTTTAGCGGCCTGTATTAGGTGCATAATCCCGTCAAGCAAATCGGATGGGCAATTCCCTGGTACTAGGCGTAAAATAAAAACACCATCTAATGGCGAAACGTCTACCGTTAGACTAACACCTGATCAACAAAATGCGATAAATGCAATTTTAAAAAAAACCAAAGACGGCGAAAAAAATCCAACGCCTATTTTACTTCACGGAGTAACCGGCAGTGGCAAAACAGAAGTATATCTTCATGCAATTGCGGATCTTATATCACAAGGCTGGCAAGCAATAGTTTTAGTGCCAGAGATAGCACTTACTCCACAAATGGTAAGCCTGTTTACAGCGCGGTTTGGAAGTGCGGTTGCAGTCACACATAGCCGCCTTACAACTGGGGAGCGTTTTCAAATATGGAAGCAAGCCTTGGATGGGGAGATAAGCCTTATTATCGGCCCAAGATCTGCTGTGTTTACACCATTTGACCGCTTGGGTCTTATAATAATAGACGAAGAACACGAGCATAGCTATCACTCCGAAATTACTCCAAAGTATGATGCACGTGCAGTTGCTATAAAGCGCGGAGAAATTGCCAATGCGGTTGTCGTACTTGGTTCTGCAACGCCGTCATTGGATAGCTATCTAAAAACTACAATAGATGCCAATAATGCATATACATTAATAAAAATGCCAACGCGTATAAACCAGACATTTCCCAATGTGCAAATAATAGATATGCGACGAGAGCTTGCAAGTGGTAATCCATCTCTTTTTTCAAACGCATTCAAGATAGCACTCGCCGAAACATTGAGTAAAGGTGAACAAGCGATTTTGTTTTTAAATCGGAGGGGGCATTCTTCTTTTATATCTTGTAGGCAATGCGGCTTTGTAATGTCATGTGATCACTGCCGCGTAAACTATACATATCACCAAGGAGCAAAAAGTGGACGACTTTTGTGCCATTATTGTGGACGGGGTTTGCCGATGCCAACACAATGTCCGGTTTGTACATCTATATATATAAAACAGTATGGAGCAGGCACACAAAAAGTAGAAGAAGAAGTGGAAACTCTGTTTCCCGGCACAAAAACTTTGCGGATGGATATGGACACCACAAGAGGCAAGCAAGGCCACGTAAAGATTCTAGATTCTTTTCGTAGTGGCGAAGCGTCCGTTTTGGTAGGGACACAAATGGTTGCAAAGGGTTTGGATTTCCCCAAAGTGACGCTCGTATGTGTTGTAATGGCGGATCTATCACTTTTTACTGGTGATTTTAGAGCTGGAGAGTATACATTTAGCCTTCTTACACAGGTAGCAGGTAGGGCAGGGCGATCATTTGGGGTAACAGGGCAAGTCTTTATCCAAACATATAACCCAGAACACTACGCTCTCGAGTTGGCAAAAAAAGCGGATTACGAAGCGTTTTATAATCACGAAATCACGTTGCGCAAGACAATGCAGTATCCCCCTTTTTCGCATATATTTTGCATAATGGTATCAGGTCTCGAGGAAAAGAAAGTTATCCAAGTTTTACGCAAACTGTGGTCTATCATAGAATATTGTAATACAAAAATGACTCATCCATGCGAACTTCTGGGCATTAGCCCCGCTTTCGTTTCCAAGATCAAGAACCAGTTTAGATGGAAAATAATAATAAAGCATCCAGATGAGGCACCACTCAAGGCATTTGTGCTATATTGTATAAAAAAATTACGTGAAAATGACCCTCTCGCTGGGATGACTATTCATTTGAGTCTAAACCCAGTGATGTTGGACTAAAGGAGTTATTATGGCTATAAGACAACTTCGTACAAACGATGACAGTATTTTGCGAAAAATAGCAAAACCCGTAAAAGAAGTTAATGAAAAAATCCTTGTGTTATTGGATGATATGTTGGAAACACTACGCGAAAAAAATGGTGTAGGCTTAGCTGCTACGCAAGTAGGGGTACTAAAGCGCGTTGTAGTAATTGATTGCGAAGAACAATTTTATGAAATGATAAATCCCGAAATAATAAAGTCAGAAGGTACACAAATATGTGATGAGGGCTGCCTGAGTGTACCCGGATATCATGGTGATATAGAGCGTCCGATGCAAATAACGGTGGAGGCCAAAAATCGAGATGGAGAGATATACACCGTAGAAGCGAATGAATATTTGGCATCGGTGTTATGTCATGAATTGGATCATCTTGATGGGATACTCTACCTAGACAAAGCAACAAATGTGCAACCTATAGAACCTGATGAAGACGAATAGCGAGTAGGTAAGGGACTGTCACTATAAGCATAAATCATGCATATATATGCAACGTTCGTCATTGCGAGCGCAGCGAAGCAATCCAAGACTTGCGTAAAAAACTGGATTGCTTCGTCACTGCGTTCCTCGCAATGACGGGATAAGTGCATAAATATACATACAAAATGCTTAAAGTGACAGCCCCCAACCTATGTCCCCCGACGAAGGAGGCATGAATTTCAAATGAAAGTTGTATTTATGGGTACACCAGACTTTGCCGTGCCAACCTTGCGGCAACTTATAAAATATCACGATGTAGTAGCCGTTTATACCCAACCGGACAGGCCAGCTGGGCGAGGGAATAAAATACTATTTTCTCCAATCAAGGCATTGGCTATTGAGGCCGGAATAGAGGTTTTGCAACCAGAAACATTTCAAAAAAAAGATGTCCGCGATTATCTGACTAGTCTTGGTGCAGATATTTTTGTGGTTGCCGCATATGGTTTGATTTTGCGTAAAGCGGTGCTAAGTATACCCCGCCTTGGCTGCGTAAATGTGCATGGATCTCTTTTGCCAAAATACCGCGGTGCATCTCCTATCCATGCTGCTATACAAAACGGTGATACCACAACTGGGATTACAATAATGTACATGGATACCGGGATAGACACCGGGGATATGATTTTAAAGCGGGAAATCGCAATAGATAGTGACGAACGTATACAAAGTCTACATGACAAAATGGCAGTTCTTGGAGGGGAATGCTTAATTGATGCACTAGCTCAAATAGAGTCCGGTGCTAGCGTGCGTACCCCTCAAGATGATAGTTTGTCCACATATGCCCCTATGATAAAAAAAGCCGATGGCCTGATTGACTGGAAATGGTCTACAATTGAAATAATAAACCTGACAAGAGCATTTGATCCATGGCCTGGCCCTTACACCATTTATAACGGTCATGTATTAAAAATATGGCGAGTAGAAGAAACAGAAGTTGAAGATATAAACACAAAAGAGCTTCTTCCAGGGACAGTGGTACTAGCAAATCCAGTTCAGGGTTTAGTGGTACAAACCGGGAGTGGATTGGCAAAAATAGTAGAAATACAAGCCCCCAATGGCAAAAGGATGACCGCAACAGAGTTTTTGCGTGGCCGCGAAATAAAAACAGGGGAAATGCTAGGATAAATTTCGCGAAAGAGTATAAGCAAAAAAAGCACTACCCTTTTGTACTTATTAACGTACAGATCTTGCATAATTATTCATCTATATAAACATATATTACGTTTTCTAGAGGACAATCAAATTATAACTAACGCATATATTTAGCGAAAAAAGCGGTATGACACCATGTCGCTTTTTTTGTTGTGCATCAATGCATATATATTCATATTATCTGCATATCATATCGCTTCCAAATTTAGAATCGGTATCAAATATTGAAAAATATTAATATTCTTTACAAGTTCAAAATTGTTGAATTAACTCTGTCATGGTATAATTTTTATTGTATTAACAATTACAGGGGATCATTGTTATACGCTACACTATTTTTTACAAACTCTATATTCACATAATATTGATGCATTAGATACTTATGTAAGTTGTTGTATAAAATTACCGTAAAAGAACATGTTAATTAGATGCGTGATATAACGCATTTCGCAAAACAAAGGATGATTATATATGAAAAAATTTCGAATACCACTTGTACTTATCTTGTGTGTAGTAAGTATAATCTTAGCACTAATACCAAATGCCCAAGTTCAAGGACAACCTGTACCAGCGTCAGCAGAAATGCGGGGATTATGGGTGACTTCTGCATACAATCTTGACTTCCCATCTCGCCGTAATATGAGTCCTTCGGAAATGCGTGCAGAGATAGATGATATCTTAAACAGGGCATATGTTTTGGGCATAAACGCCGTTTTTGTTCAAGTAAGACCAGCGGCGGATGCTCTGTATCAATCAGATTATTTCCCCTGGTCTGCTCAGATTACAGGGACTCAAGGTCAAGCACCACCAGAGGGCTTTGACCCGTTATCATATTGGATAGAAAGAGCTCACGCGCTTGGCATCGAAGTTCATGCCTGGCTAAATCCATATCGCATCACATATCCCAACGAAAATATTACCGATGTGCGCCATCTAGCGCAAGGGCATCCTGCTCGCGAAAATCCCGATTTGGCAGTTGTTTATGGTAGTTCTTTGTTCTTTGATCCAGGCCTACCAGCAGTGCGCCAGCTTATTGCTGATGGTGTAGCGCATATAATCCGAAACTACGACATTGATGGCATTCATTTGGATGATTATTTTTACCCTAGTCGTGACTTTCCTGATAACGCTAGTTTTGCCACATATGGCGGTGGGATGGATATCCATGATTGGCGCCGAGAAAACATTAATGCAATGGTTAGACAGCTGCAATCGACTGTGAAAGAGCTTGATCCGGACGTGTCGTTTGGTGTGTCACCCAGAGCCATCTGGCTCAACCAGGGGACAGACGCTAGAGGCAGTGATACGAGAGGGCAAGAAAGTTATCATGCCCAGTATGCAGACAGCCGTCGCTGGGTGCTAGAAGGCTGGGTAGATTACATTGCCCCACAAATATATTGGTATATCGGTTTCGAAATTGCTGATTACGAGCGGGTACTAACATGGTGGGAAGATTTAGTACGCGATACAGATGTAGATCTATATATAGGTCTTGCTGTATATCGAGAAGTCCTTGGGCGTCCCAATTGGGATGGAGAAATACTACGGCAGTTGTACCGCAACAAAGAATCTGACGTTGTAAGAGGTAATATCTTCTTCCGTGCAGTTCATATGGAAGGAGCAGTAGGCAATGACATCGGTAGATTTTTTGACCGACATATACCTGAGCCTACTCCAGTTCCGCCAACTGATCCACTTTTTTATATGGACCATTTGCAAGTAGCTCAGCCGCGCCGTGATATGACTGTCATTGATGCCGCAGGATTTAATTTTTTTGGTAGTTCTATCCCCGATGTGCCTGTTTATGTAAACGGTCAAGAAATTACTAATCGTACAGGCGAAGGCTTTTTTAGTATATTCATGCCGCTAGAACGAGGTCAAAACAGCTTTACCTTCACACAAGAAGGTCAGGAATCTATAACCCGGGTAATAACAAACCCTGCTCCGGCGCAAGCTACTCCAGTACCTCCAATGGCAACCGCTGCAATAACTAATGTAATACCTGCATACAACGAGTGGGTAATGCAAGGTACGACTCTGGAGCTTGCAGCCACTGCTCCTGCTGGTGCTACAGTCACTGTATCAATTGGCACACAAACAATTACACTAACACAAGTCAATCCTGCTCTTACTGCAACAGCAAGTAGTATTACCCCTGCGAGATTTACTGGTACATTTTCACCCAATATAGGATCTGATCTTGAAGCAGTAACAGACTTGGGACGACCTGTTTATACAATGTCTTGGAATGGCGTTACTGCAACTGCAACCGCTACAGGAAGCGTAACCCAATTTGGGCCTGAAGCCCGTGTATATGCAGAAGTAACAACAGATTACGCCTGGCTTTTCCCAAATGCGACGTTAACAGGCGGTTCACATTGGCTGGTGCATCGCGGTCAACGAGATAGGGTTCTTGCTGTCCAAGGAGAATGGACGCATCTCGCTTCTGGAGTATGGACACAATCCGCCAATCTGCGTAGATGGGTCGAAACAGAAGAGCCGTCCCCTCTGGTAACGCTTGCTGGTTATCTATCCGAAGGGCTGTATATCCTAGGACAAGATCATGATAAAATTGTGTGGAACACAGATATTTTTCCAATAGTATATGCCGAGTTTGATGGGGAAGAATTCATTGTAACCATGGGGATAAATAGCAGCCTTCCTCCGATTTTTTATACACCGGGTACTACACTATTTGATAATATAAGAATTGGTATTCACAATGGAGTATCGGCGTATTTTATGACAATGTCACCAGATGCCAGACTCGAAGGTTTTTTTGTCCAATACGAAGATGGTAAACTTAGCTTAGTGCTTAGGCATCGTCGCAGTCTGTCTGAAGGTGATTATCCTTTGACTGGGTTTAGTTTTGTGCTTGATGCCGGACATGGTGGTGATGACCCAGGCGCATTAGGGCCTATGGGAACACTTATGCCCGAGGCGGAAATTGTGCTTGCAAATGCTCAATTACTTGCAAAAAGGCTCGAGCAATTGGGTGCCAATGTGACAATAATTAGGGATACTTCCGATTCTTTTTACACATTACAAGAGCGTGTTAATATAAGCCATAATGTAATGCCAGATATGTTTATTTCTATCCATGCAAACAGTACAGCCGAAACTACAAATGCAACAAATATACATGGCTTTACCATGTGGTACCGCAATCAAGTTAGTTTGCCTGCTGCCACACATTTTATGAATAGCCTGCATTATATCAACCCACTTACTACACGGCATCGCACTGTTCATCAAGCAAACTTTTTTGTGACGCGGCCCGTTTGGGCTCCATCCGTGCTTATTGAAATAAGTTTTATGAACAACATTCAAGACTTTGCATGGATGATTAATCCAAAGCATCAAAATGAGTTGGCATGGGGGATAGTCAACGCTATTTTGAGTTATTATAGGTAGGTTTATTCCGATCATAGCATTTTGGATAGATCTTTAGTAAAACATGACCTGGCTATCTGCTTCCCTGAGTGAAGCAGATAGCCAGGAAACTTGAATCTATACGAACAACTATTTCATCTTGGCTACAAGGGAGGCCATAATGCTGGGACGCAAATTCTTAGCGGCAATTATAGTAACAGCGGTAACTCTATTCCTTGTTGCCTGTGGAAATACCAATAACGAATATTATCAAGATGATCAAGAAGCCACTACAAAAACCACCAGTGATTTAACTGTAAACGAACCAATAGTCGATTTGATTATATCTGATATAGATGAGGTAGCAGCACCGATCTTTTATGCGCCAAGTATCCCGTCACCAGAAGGGTATGTAGGTTTTCCGTCCCTTCATTTGGTGTCAGAATACGACCCATTTGTAGTGGATCGTACATTTTGGCATACTGGTGCTGCTACTTTATGGGGATCTGACGATGCATACAATTTTAATGATGTAGCCGTGCGCATACGGGGTAGGGGTAATTCTACCTGGGTAAGAGGGTCAGAAAAACGCCCTTTGCGGCTCCGTTTTTTAGAGCCGCGCCATATGTTTGGTAGCGAATATGCCCATCGTGATTGGATACTTCTTGCAAACCTGTTTGATCCCAGCTTAGTAAGAAATCACAGCGCATTGTACCTAGCCAGTTTACTAGAAACAATGGATTTTACGCCATCGTCTCAATTTGTCCATTTGTATGTTAACAATGAGTATATGGGTTTATATCAGCTTACAGATGAAAGAAATCCAGAACCTGGTCGCGCACCACTTCATTTTGACCCCGATCCTGCTTTAAGCGAGTATATGTTTGAACTTGATGGCCATCTTGTTGGTACCTGGGCAGACGAAAACGAAGAGGATGTCACTTTTTTTATGGCAGGGGTAGGGGAGGAAGCCCGCGCATATGATATCCGCTTCCCGCGCCAGCAGGACTGGGACGGGCATTTGGAATATCTGCGGGATCACATTCGTTATGTAGATGAAGTTCTTAGATCCAGAGACTATGAAGCTATCAAGCGTGTAATTGATATACCTTCGATGATTGATTTTTTTCTTGTACAGGAGTTTATGAAAAATATAGATGTATGTTCCTTTAGCGTATTTATGACCTTGCGGGGTCAAGGGGAAGGACGCCGCATTTTTTTTGGCCCAGCTTGGGATTTTGATCGTTCTGCTGGCAATACACTTTATTGGTCAGCATATACACATATGTTGGCTGGTTGGCGTAATAACTGGTTTAGACATATGCTTTCGACTCCAGAAATATTTCAACTAGCAGCCAATAGGTGGAGCGAAATAAAAGATGGCTCAATTCGCCAAATGATAGACCACATAACATATGTCACTGAGACATATGAAGCATCATTTTTGCGCAATTTTGAACGTTTTGATCATATATTGGGTGGGAATCCGTCTTGGTTTATAATGCTGCCCCATGTGACAAGAGGTATCGATACATTCCAAGGACAAATAGAATATCTGCTTTCTTGGTATGAAGGTAGAGTGTACTGGCTGACAATATTTTTCGAACGGCGGTATGGTTGGATTAACGATTGGTGGGACGAAATTGTAGCCCAGGAAACGATTATCCCAGAAGAGCCAGTATCTATAAACGTCCATTCATCAGATTTACTTGCCAGTCTTGGCAATCCGTTTGTCGGCAACCTCCCTAGTTTGCATATCACATCTTACTACAATCCATTTACGGTAGAGCGGACATTCTGGCATGATGGCACAGTTTCTGTATCGGGCTCTGCACTAACGGTTTTAAATTTTGATCCAGTTGAGGCAAGTTTTAGAGGGCGCGGCAATTCTACATGGGCGCAAGGTCAGCAAAAAAGACCACTGCGCATCCGTTTTGCAGAAGAACAATCCTTGCTTGGTTCTGATTATTATGCAAGAGACTGGATACTGCTTGCAGACTTTTTTGACCGATCACTTTTTCGCAATTATACGGCGCTATATTTGGGTAATTTGTTAACTGGCTTGAGTTTTACGCCAATGCCTCGTCATGTCCATTTATACGTAAACGATGAATACATGGGTGTGTATCTATTGACAGATGAAAGGGACGTAAACCCAGGCCGAATGCAGCTTGTGTGGGATGAAGATCCGGCAAGAAGTGATTTCTTTTTAGAGCTTGATGTCAGAGCTAGCCAAGGAGGAGTCATAAACGACACATATGTAAATGTTAATGGACTCCTGTATGACATACGATATCCCAATAATCGTCGTCGTCGTACACCCGAACATGCAGCTTATGTAAACGACTATTTGCATAGAGTGAGCTATGCGATAAGGCGACAAAGTTTTGATGATGTGCTAGAGCTTATAGACCTCGATTCGTTTATAGATTTTTATCTTGTGCACGAATGGATGAAAGAGTTTGACGTTTTTAGTCAACTTAGCATATTTATGTATATCCAAGGACAAGATCAAGACCGCAGACTTTTTATGGGTCCCGTATGGGATTTTGATCTTGCCGCTGGTAACTCGTCTACTCAACCGATGGGGTACGGGCCAGAGGATTTGTACATTGCACTATTTAATTATTGGTACCGCCACTTGATGCTAATGCCCGAGTTTTTCGAGGCTGTTGTTATAAGATGGAACGAAATAGTTGACAACGAAATTGCACAAACGATGAATCATGTGCGGCAAATTGCTAACCACTTAGAGGCTGATTTTGACCGTAACTTTGTAAGGCATCCTATCCTTGGTACAGTAGTACCCCGTACTCGCACTCCACAAGGCATTGTAGCAATAGAAAGTTTTATCGGTCAGGTAGATCATCTTTTGGATTGGCTTGAAGCACGTACAAAGTGGTTGGACGACTTTTTTAACGGAAGGTTGATAGGATATGACCCATTGTGGGCATTGGTTGAGCATCATATGCACAGGGCTCAAATAGACATATCCATAGACGGAGAAGTAAAGGATCTTGGTTTTACTCCTATAAACTTGCAAAACAGGATTATGTTTCCTATCCAAGGTGTGGCAGAATTGCTTGGTCTTGAATATATGTATGATGCAAATGCCGGATTATTTGTCTTACATGGTGATGATATACTCATGATACATCGGACGGGTGATTTGTATTTCACTGTAAATTGGGAACGATTATATTTTGATACACCTGGATCTTTGATTATAAAGGATTACTTGTATGTACCCCTAAGAATTATAGCCGAGCTTCTCGGATATGATATCCATTGGGGTTTTACGACCCGTAGGGTAGTCGAGATGACATCCCCCATTCTTCGTGATGTAAACGTCGAGGGGGGTAACACGCAGCGTCTCTACGAAATATCATTACCAATATAGGAGGGGTATATGGATAAAAAAGATGCATACCTAAAGCGAATAAATTATCAAGGTATACCAAAATGTGACTTCGAAACACTTCATGCATTACAATGTATGCACTTGCAAATTGTGCCATACGAAAACATTGATATAGTGCAAGGTATCCCTTTATCCCTTAAAATCGAAGATTTGTATGAAAAAATAGTGACCCGCCGTCGTGGCGGGTATTGTTTTGAGCTAAATGCACTGTTTTCATGGTTGCTTCGTGGGATAGGATTTAATGTAGTAAACTACATGGCAAGGTTTTTAAAAGACGAACCAGAGATACCAATGCGTCGTCATCGTGTCATGGTGGTGTCATGCAAAGAAGGCGATTTTTTGTGCGATGTAGGTGTCGGGCTTGTGGTGCCTAGGAGGCCTTTACCGTTTGTACATGGCAAAGTGGATCGCCAAAATGGCGAGAAATACATAATAGAAAAGGATAATTTCCTGGGAAATGTTTTGTACGAATGGAGAAATGACACCTGGCGAGAACTCTACGCTTTTACCGTAGAACCCCAGTTAGAGCAAGATTTTATAGCCATATCATATTATTGCGAAAATCATCCTGAGTCGATTTTTAAAGCCCAGGAAATGGTGCATATTTTTACAAAAACAGGACGTAAATCCGTTGCTGGCAAGGAAGTGCGGCTTTATGAAAATGGTAGTGTTGATGTATTGACGCCTACTTCACTAGCTGCTTATCACGATTTGTTACAATTGCATTTTGGTATAGTTTTATAATATTACACACCTAATAGAGTTGTAACGAAATTACATTTGCGACCATAAAAGTCTCGGGCTTTAACGAGCTTTTATG
>Ga0123355_10005734_pt1 | contig 18253 bp, 10 predicted proteins | sample TergutEmb28metaG_3_FD_89872 | JGI IMG/M metagenome (GOLD analysis project Ga0123355, IMG submission 89872) | Embiratermes neotenicus P1 segment gut microbial communities from Petit-Saut dam, French Guiana - Emb289 P1 | ecosystem: Host-associated > Arthropoda: Insects > Digestive system > Gut ... | reverse complement strand
GGTCCTCGGCGACACCCACCACTACGACCGCACGCATGCGCCCTTCGACGACGAAAGCCTCGCTGAGCTGCTCCTCCGCGAAGGCGCGCGGCTGCTCGGTGCGAAGCTCACCGTCCGGCGCCGATGGCGCGGGATCTACGCGGAGTCGTCGGCCACGAACTTCCTGATCGCGCAGCCGCACCCCGGCACCCGGGTTGTCGCCGTGACGTCAGGGATCGGCATGAGTACCGCGCTAGGGCTCGCTCCGGCGGTACTCGACCAGCTCCTCTGAACCGTGATGTCGGTCAGTCGCGCCACGCTCGCAGCGCGGCGACGTCCGCATCACTGCCGTCCAGCCGCACGCGGGCGGCACTGGTGCGGCCCATCGTCCACAGGGTCAGCTCGGCTGGTCCGCCGGTCACGGTCACCACGGGTGTTCTCGCCCTGGCGGTGATCCGGACCCGGCCGGGCCGTTCGCCGCCGTCGGCGCGCACGAGTTCGATGCCGACCGGCGCACCGCGCAGCAGCAGCCGTGCCAGCCTGAGCCTCCGCCACAGGTCGTCGGCGAGGTCGGCGCTGATGTCGCGCGGCTGCCACGCTGGCTGAGCGCGCCGGATGTCCTCGTGGTGGACGAAGTACTCGACCAGGTTCACCCGCTCGTCCATGCCGGGCAGGGCGAACATCGACAGTCGCGGCGGCCCGGACCTAATCATCTCCACCAGCTGCGCGAACTGTGTCCGCGCGCGCAGCCGGTCCTGTACGCGGTGGGTGTAACCGGCGAGGGGGCCGCCCATGACGCCGGCGCCTGCGTCCGGGCGCCGTTCGCGCAGCACCAGGTGCGCGGCCAGGTCGGCGGTCTGCCAGCCCGCGCACAGTGTCGGCTCATCGGGTCCGAGCGTGTCGAGCAGGTCGCACAGGGCGGCGCGCTCACGACTGGCGTGCGTCACCGTAGCTCCTCTCGGGACCGGGCTGAACTGATCGTAAGGGAGTTGGACCGGTTCGCGGCGGAAGCACCGGGAACCGCCGTCCTTCCGGGTGGACACTGTCAGCCGGATGAGATCGCCAGAGCGGTGCAGCTAGCCTGCATGGTGTCAGTACTTCTTCCCGGTCCGAAAGCAGGCCCCATGACCAGCGCCGCGTCGCGACCCAGACTCGCCGGCCTGCTGGCGGGATCAGCGGCGCGTGAGCTCACCGCGACACTGCTGCTGGGTGCGCTCGGCGCCGGGCTTGTCTTTCTCGCGAGCCGCCCCGGCTGGGCGCACGTTAGTACTGTGCCGCCACGTCCGCTGCCGGCGAGCAACGTAACCGTCACCGGCGCCCAGCTGGTGCCGTACGCCGACGCCCTCGTGCTGGCAGGCCTGGCAACCCTCGGTGCCGTGCTGGCAACCCGTGGCGTTCTGCGCCGGGCGGCCGGCCTGCTGCTGGCGGCCATCGGCGCGGCTCTGGCTGCCGCGGCGTTTACCATCAGCACGGCGAGCGCCATCTCGGCGGCTGCAGCCGGCCTCAGCCCGGCGGAGGCTTCGGCCGGCTCGGTCATGGATGGCAGCAACGCGGCCGCCTCGGCGGTGCCGAACGTCGCTGGTACCGCACCACAGGTGACCTTCTCGGCCGGCGGATGGCAGGCGATGCTGGTGGCCGGCGGGCTCGCCATGATCTGCGCCGGCGCGCTCGTGGTCGTGCGGGCCCGCCGGCTAGCCGTGATGTCGAGCCGGTACGACGCTCCGGCTGGGACCAGGCCCGACCCCGCGGCGGCGGGCGGCGGCACGCGTGGCGAGGTCGGCAGCCCTGGCGAACCGGCAGCGGACGCGGCGTCGATGTGGGAGGCGCTCAGCCGCGGGCACGACCCGACGGCGGGATCTAGCCCGGCCGGCTCGTGACAGCGGCGGCAGACCACCCTAATGGCGCGCAGGGGATAACTCGGTAATATCGCATGGCGGGCTGAGGCTAGCCCGCCTGGCGTGGCCATCGCCAGCTGACCGTGGCCCCGACCTTTGCCCGACAGGGGGTTCTGCATGCCAACGCACCGGACGAGAGCCCCTCAGGTGCCCGGCCGGCTCGTGCAGAGTCGTGGACCTCAGGTACAAGGCCTGGTGAGCCTCGTGAGCAGGTTCCTCGTCGCGGAGGCAGGCGCGAGCGCCGCGATCGGCGTTGGGTACAACCGGCGCAACCTGCCGTGGCTGCTCGTGACCGTTGCCGTCGCGGTGGGGTTGTGCGGCCTCGCTGCCCTGGTCAGGTCAGGCACCCACACGGCCTGGCTGGCGGCGATCACCGTGGAATCCGCGCTGGTGGCGGTCGGGCTGTTCCGGTTCGCGTACGCCAGGTACCTGGGCGGAACCCTGCTCGCGATCATCACTCTCGGTACCCTCCTGCACCCGGCCACCTCGAGGGCGTTCGGCGCCGGACAGGCCGAAGCGCAGGCCGGGGCCGGCCAGCCTGGACTGGCTGACGGCGCAGCCGAGCTCCAGGGCAGCACGGCCGGCCCGTGAGTTACTGCCGCCGGCCTAGCCGGCCCGGGCACTCCAGGGGGCGGCCGGCCCCCGGGCGGCACCGTCGCTACGATTTTGAGTCAAGGCATCCCACCCGAGGGGACGGCAGATTCGCGTGAGCGTGCTCGACGAGATCCTCGATGGAGTGCGAGCCGACCTTGCTGACCGTCAGCGCACGATGCCACTGGAGCGGCTCAAGGAGCTGGCCGGCAAGGCTCCGTCACCGCGGGATGTCATGGCGCCCTTCGCCGGGCCTCAGGTGTCGGTCATCGCCGAGGTCAAGCGCGCCAGCCCGTCGAAGGGTGCGCTCGCCGCGATCGCCGACCCGGCCGCGCTGGCGGTCGACTACGAGGCAGGCGGCGCCGCGATCATCAGTGTCCTGACCGAGCAGCGCAAGTTCGGCGGCAGCCTGGACGATCTCGCCGCGGTCCGGGAGGCGGTGTCCGTCCCTGTGCTGCGCAAGGACTTCATCGTCAGCTCGTATCAGCTGTGGGAGGCCAGGGCTTACGGGGCCGACATGGCCCTGCTGATCGTCGCAGCGCTGGAGCAGAATGCGCTGGTGTCGCTGGTCGAACGGGCAGTCTCGATCGGACTGGTACCGCTGGTGGAAGTGCATACCAGAGCGGAGCTCGACCGCGCCGTCGAGGCCGGCGCCACCGTACTCGGCATCAACGCCCGGAACCTGGCCACGCTGGAGGTCGACCGGCGGGTTTTCGCCGGCCTCGCGCCGCTGGTCCCCCCCGGCGTCGTCAAGATCGCCGAGTCGGGCGTCAGAGGCACGCACGACCTGCTGGCTTATGCTGCGGCCGGCGCGGATGCGGTCCTGGTCGGTGAGAGCCTCGTGACCGGGGGCGATCCGAAGAGCGCGGTAGCGGACCTCGTGACGGCCGGGCTGCATCCCGCCTTGCGATCGGGTCGCGGCCGGCAGCCAGGGACCGGGAGCTCAGAGACCGGGGGCCCAGGAACGGGCGGCACAGCATGACCGGCCAGGATCTAGCTGCCCAGGATGTTATGGGTAGCCCGGTGCCCGACGCAGCTGGATATTTCGGTCATTTCGGCGGGCGACTGTCTCCTGAGGCGCTGATGTCAGCGCTCGACGAGCTGACCGCCGCATACCTGCAGGCCAGGTCTGACGCCGGGTTCCAGGCAGAACTGGCCGCGCTGCTGCGCGACTATGCCGGTCGGCCGACACTGCTGACCGAGGTACCGAGGTTCGCGGCGCACGCGGGGGGCTGCCGGGTATTCCTCAAGCGCGAGGACCTGTGCCACACCGGCTCCCACAAGATCAACAACGTGCTCGGGCAGGCCTTGCTGACCAAGCGGCTGGGCAAGACGCGGGTGATCGCCGAGACCGGGGCAGGCCAGCACGGGGTTGCCACCGCCACGGCCGCAGCGCTGCTCGGCCTGGAGTGCACCGTGTACATGGGCGAGGAGGACACGCAGCGGCAGTCGCTGAACGTGTCCCGCATGCGCATGCTCGGTGCCGAGGTCGTCCCGGTCACCATCGGCAGCCGGACGCTCAAGGACGCGATGAACGAGGCGTTCCGCAACTGGGTCTCGACGGTGGACCACACGCACTACTGCATCGGCTCGGTGGGCGGCCCGCACCCGTTCCCGCTGATGGTCCGAGACTTCCAGCGCGTCATCGGGATAGAAGCCCGCGAGCAGCTGCTGCAGGCTGCCGGTCGGCTGCCGGACGCGGTGCTGGCCTGCGTCGGCGGCGGCTCGAACGCGATCGGCGTGTTCCACGCCTTCATTGCGGACTCGAGTGTCGCCCTGATGGGCTGCGAGGCAGGCGGCGACGGCCAGGAGACCGGGCGGAATGCGGCCACGCTGACCTTCGGCTCACCGGGTGTCCTGCACGGCATGCGCACGTTCGTGCTGCAGGACGCCGATGGGCAGACGCTGGCGACGCACTCGATCTCGGCCGGCCTTGACTACCCGGGCGTTGGCCCGGAACACGCCTGGCTGCAGGACACGGGCCGGGCCACCTACCGGTCGATCACTGACACAGAGGCGATGGATGCGTTCCTGCTGCTGTGCCGGACCGAGGGCATCATCCCGGCGATCGAGTCGTCGCACGCCCTCGCCGGTGCGCTGAAGGTGGGGCGCCAGCTCGGGCCGGATGCCGTGCTGCTGGTCAACCTGTCCGGCCGGGGTGACAAGGACGTGGACATCGCCGCGAAGTGGTTCGGCCTGTGAGCCCCGCGGGGGGTTCTGGGCCGGCGGGGTCTGGGGTGGCCCCAGGTAAGGCTGTGTCCCCCCATGCCAGCGCCGTAGGCGTCGCTTTTGAGCGGGCTGCCGCCGAGGACCGCGCTGCCCTGGTCGGCTATGTGCCGGCTGGCTTCCCGTCGGTGGACGGCGGAATTGAGGCCGCGATCGCGATGGCGGAGGCGGGCGCCGATGCCATCGAGATCGGCCTGCCGTATTCCGACCCGCTGATCGACGGGCCGGTCATCCAGGAGGCGGTCCACCGGGCGTTGTCCGGGGGCACCGTCGTCACCGACGTGCTCCGCACGGTTGCGGCCGTCACGGCCGCCGGCGTGCCCACGCTGATCATGACCTACTGGAATCCGGTCGAGCAGCACGGCGTCACAAGGTTCGCCGACGACCTCGCCCGCGCGGGCGGCAGTGGCCTCATCACCCCGGACCTGACCCCCGAGGAAGCCGGCCCGTGGCTGGCCGCGGCGGCCGAGCATCACCTGGATCCGGTCTTCCTCGTGGCGCCCAGCTCGTCCGATGAGCGCATCGCCCTCATCACGTCGGTCTGCGGCGGGTTCGTCTACGCCGCTTCGCTGATGGGGATTACCGGCGCGCGGGCCTCGGTGAGCAGTCATGCGGCTGAGCTGGTGAGCCGGGTACGCGACCACACCAAGCTCCCGGTGGCGGTCGGCCTCGGGGTCAGCAACGGCGCCCAGGCGGCCCAGGTGGCCTCCTTTGCGGACGGAGTGATCGTTGGCTCGGCGTTCGTGCAGCGGCTGCTCGATGCGGGCAGCCCGGCGGCAGGGCTCGCGAGCATCCGGGAGCTGGCGCGCGAGCTGGCCGACGGGGTCCGATCCGGCCGGGCCGGCCGGTGAGGGTGATCTTGTTCATACTGGGCATCATGCTCAGGCGGGATCTGACCCCAGCCGGACGTCGTGGTTTATTATTCTGAAACACGTACGCAATGTTCCGGTGCAGCGTACGGCAGGGCCAGTGTCGTCCCGCGTGATCGTGATCAGGGCCAGAGTCGTCCCGACCGCACCACCGCTGTAGAGCCGATTCGCGGACGAGACGACAGGAGCGCACGGATGGCATCTGCCGCCCGACAGTCATGCACGGCCCCAATCGTCGCGGATGCCACAGTCGCGACGGATCCGGGCCTGTATGACCCCCGGAACGAGCACGACGCGTGTGGCGTCGGCTTCGTGGCCGATCTGACCGGCGAGCGCAAGCACGAGACGATCGCCAGCGCCCTCACCGTGCTGCGCAACCTCGACCACCGCGGCGCGAAGGGCGCCGATCCGGAGTCCGGTGACGGGGCCGGCATTCTCACCCAGATGCCGGACGAGCTGCTTCGTGCCCGCTGCGCCTTTGATCTTCCCGCCGCGGGCGCGTACGCGGCCGGGCTCGGCTTCCTGCCGGCAGTCCCCGAGGACGACGCCGCCGTGCGCCAGGCTGTGGCGCGGGTTGCGGCCGAGGAGGGCCTGGCCGTCGTCGGCTGGCGGGACGTGCCCCACGACCTCGCGCACTGCGGTGCCGGGGCCCGCGCTGTCATGCCACGGCTCGTCCAGCTGGTCGTCACTGGCCTGCACGGCGAGTCCGGCCTCGCCCTCGACCGCATGGCCTACTGCCTGCGCAAGCGCGCCGAACACGAGGCCGGTCTGTACCTGGCCAGCCTGTCGAGCGCGACGATCGTCTACAAGGGCATGCTGACCGCGCTGCAGCTGGAGCCATTCTTCACCGATCTGGCGGACCCGCTGTACTCCTCGGCCATCGCCCTGGTGCACGCCCGGTTCTCGACGAACACGTTCCCGTCCTGGCCGCTCGCGCACCCGTACCGGCTGATCGCGCACAACGGCGAGATCAACACGGTCCGCGGCAACCGGAACTGGATGCGAGCCCGCGAGGCACAGCTGGCCAGCGACGCATTCGGCGCCGACGCCGCAGGGCGCGGGATCGAGCGGCTGCTGCCGCTCACCGACGACAGCGTCAGCGACTCGGCCAGCTTCGACGCCTGCCTGGAGCTGCTGCACCTGGGCGGCCGGTCGCTGCCGCACGCCGTGCTCATGATGATCCCGGAGCCGTGGGAGAACAACCCGCACATGGACTCGGCCCGCCGCGAGTTCTACCGGTTCCACGCTTCGCTCATGGAGCCGTGGGACGGTCCGGCCCTCATCGCGTTTACCGACGGCTCGGTGATCGGCGCGGTGCTGGACCGCAACGGGCTGCGCCCCGGCCGTTACTGGGTGACCGACGACGGGCTTGTCGTGCTGGCCAGCGAGGTCGGCGTCCTCGACATCGACCCCGAGCGGGTGATCCGCAAGGGCCGGCTGCAGCCGGGCCGGATCTTCCTGGCCGACACCGCGGCCGGGCGGATCATCGAGGACGAGGAGGTCAAGGCCGCGCTGGCAGCCGAGCACCCGTATGCAGAGTGGCTGCACGCCGGCATGATCCACCTCCGCGACCTGCCGGAGCGCACCAGGGAGCTGCCCGACAGCCGGGTGCTGCTCACCCAGCAGCAGCAGTTCGGATACACCGAGGAAGACATGCGCGTCCTGCTGGCACCGATGGCGCGCACGGGTGCCGAGCCGCTCGGCTCGATGGGCACCGACACGCCGCTAGCCGTGCTGTCGGGCCGCTCGCGGCTGCTCTACGACTACTTCAGCCAGCTGTTCGCCCAGGTCACCAATCCGCCGCTAGACGCCATCAGGGAAGAACTGGTGACTGCGCTCGGCAGCTCGGCGGGCCCGGAGGGCAACCTGCTCGACCCTGGCCCGGCGTCTTGTCGCCAGATCGTGCTGCCCTATCCCGTGATCAGTGACAACGACCTGGCCAAGATCGTGCACATCAACGACGACGGCGACCTGCCCGGTCTCGCCTCGTGCGTCATCGACGGGCGGTACGAGGTGGCCGGCGGCGGTGCCGCGCTGCAGGCCCGCCTCGCCGCTATCAGGGACGAGGCGTCGGCGGCTATCGCGGCAGGCGCCCGCATGATCGTGCTGTCCGACCGGGGTACCGCGGCCGGAGGCGGCGAGCCTGGTGGTCATCCGCAGGCCACCTGGCTGGCCGACGAATTCCTCGCGCCGATCCCGTCGCTGCTGCTGACCGGGGCGGTGCACCACCACCTCATCGCCGAGCGGACCCGGACGAGGGTCGGGCTGATCGTCGAAACCGGTGACGCCCGCGAATGCCACCACATCGCGCTCCTGCTTGGCTACGGCGCGGCCGCGGTGTGTCCGTACCTGGCGATCGAGTCGGTCGAGGAGCTGGTGCGGCGCGGCACGCTGCGGGAGGTATCCGAGAGCAAGGCAGCAGCCAACCTCGTCAAGGCGCTGGGCAAGGGCGTGCTCAAGATCATGTCCAAGATGGGCGTGTCTACCGTGGCGTCCTATACCGGCGCCCAGCTATTCGAGGCGGTCGGGCTCGGCCCGGAGGTCATCGACTCCTGCTTTGTCGGGACGTCCTCGCCGCTGAGCGGGATCGGATTCGCAGAGCTGGCCGCGGAGATCGCGCGCCGGCAAGCGATCGCGTACCCGGCGCGCGGCAGCCGGCCGCACCGGCGGCTCGAGATCGGCGGCGAGTACCAGTGGCGCCGGGAGGGCGAGCCGCACCTGTTCAGCCCGGAGGCCGTCTTCAAGCTGCAGCACGCGACCCGGACTGGTCAGGAGAAGATGTACCGGGAGTACACGAGTCTGGTGGACGACCAGTCCGCGACGCTGATGACGCTTCGCGGCCTCCTGCGCATCCGCGGCCCGGAGGTGACCTCGGAGCGGGCACCGGTCCCGATCGTCGAGGTCGAGCCGGTCGCCAGCATCGTGAGGCGGTTCGCTACGGGCGCCATGTCGTACGGGTCGATCTCCGCTGAGGCGCACGAGACGATCGCGATCGCGATGAACCGGCTGGGCGCCCGGTCCAACACCGGCGAGGGCGGTGAGGACGCCCGGCGCTACGTGCCCGACGACAACGGGGATCTCCGCCGCTCGGCGGTCAAGCAGGTCGCGAGCGGCCGCTTCGGCGTGACCAGCGAGTACCTGGTAAACGCCGACGACCTGCAGATCAAGATGGCCCAGGGCGCCAAGCCCGGCGAGGGCGGCCAGCTGCCGGGGCACAAGGTGTGGCCGTGGATCGCCAAGACGCGGCATTCCACTCCCGGAGTGGGGCTCATCTCCCCGCCCCCGCACCACGACATCTACTCGATCGAGGACCTGGCCCAGCTCATCCACGACCTCAAGAACGCCAACCCGCTTGCCCGGGTGCACGTGAAGCTGGTGGCCGAGATGGGCGTCGGCACCGTGGCGGCCGGGGTGTCGAAGGCCCACGCGGACGTCGTCCTGATCTCCGGGCACGACGGCGGTACCGGGGCGTCCCCGCTGACGAGCATCAAGCACGCAGGGACCCCGTGGGAGATCGGCCTGGCCGACACGCAGCAGACTTTGCTGCGCAACGGCCTGCGGGACCGGATCGTCGTGCAGGTCGACGGCCAGCTCAAGACGGGCCGGGATGTGATCGTCGCGGCGTTGCTCGGCGCCGAGGAGTTCGGCTTCGCGACCGCGCCGCTCGTGGTGGCCGGGTGCGTGCTGATGCGGGTGTGTCACCTGGACACCTGCCCTGTCGGGGTCGCCACGCAGAACCCCGAGTTGCGGCGCCGGTTCACGGGCAAGCCCGAGTTCATCGTGAACTTCTTCGAGTTCGTAGCCCAGGAGGTGCGCGAGTACCTGGCGGCGCTGGGCTTCCGCACCCTCGACGAGGCCATCGGGCACGCCGAGCTGCTGGATACGTCGGTCGCCGTCGACCACTGGAAGGCCGCCGGCCTGGACCTGAGCCCGGTTCTGCACATCCCGGAGCTGCCGGCTGGCGCTGTCCGGCACCGGGTCGCCGACCAGGATCACGGGCTGGACAAGGCGCTGGACAATACCCTGATTCTGCTGGCCGAGGGAGCCCTTGCGGAGGGCGCGCCGGTACGACTGGAGCTGCCGGTCCGCAACGTGAACCGCACCGTCGGCACGATGCTCGGCAGCGAGCTGACCCGGCGATGGGGCGGCGACGGGCTCCCTGACGACACCATCGAGATAGTCCTCACCGGCTCGGCCGGCCAGTCGCTCGGCGCGTTTCTGCCGCGCGGCATCACGCTGCGGCTGCACGGCGACGCGAACGACTACCTCGGCAAGGGGCTGTCCGGCGGGCGGATCATCGCCGCACCCCCGTCATCGGCCCCGTTCGCTGCGGAGCACAACATCATCGCGGGCAACGTGATCGGCTACGGCGCGACCAGCGGGGAAATGCTGCTGCGCGGGGTCGTGGGCGAGCGGTTCTGCGTGCGCAACTCCGGTGCCACGGCGGTCGCCGAGGGTACCGGGGACCACGGCTGCGAGTACATGACGGGCGGCCGGGTTGTGGTGCTCGGCAAGGTCGGACGTAACTTCGCAGCTGGCATGTCGGGTGGCATCGCCTACCTGCTGGACCCCGACCCGGAGAAGGTCAACACCGAGATGGCGGACCTCGAGCCACTCACCGCCGAGGACGCGGACTACCTGCGCGAGCTGATCGGGCGGCACCAGGCCGAGACCGGGTCAGCCGTGGCGGCCGGGCTGCTGGCTGACTGGGAAGCCGCCCTGCCCAGGTTCGCCCGCGTGATGCCGCGCGACTACAAGCGGGTGGTCGAGGCGGCCCAGCAAGCCGAATTGGCTGGCGCCGACGTCAGCGAGGCCGTCATGGCCGCGGCGACAGGCTGAAGGAGCTTCTGATGGCTGACCCACGCGGGTTCCTGACTACGGCACGGCAGACCCCGGCCCGGCGGCCGGTCGACGTCCGCATCACCGACTGGCGCGAGGTGTACACCGAGTTCGGTGCCGACAAACTCGAACGGCAGGCCGGCCGGTGCATGGACTGCGGCATCCCGTTCTGTCATTCGGGCTGTCCGCTCGGCAACCTGATCCCCGAGTGGAACGACCTGGTCCATTCGGGGGACTGGCGGGCCGCGGCGGAGCGGCTGCATGCCACCAACAACTTCCCCGAGTTCACCGGGCGGCTGTGCCCGGCGCCGTGCGAGTCGGCCTGCGTGCTCGGCATCAGCCAGGATCCCGTCACGATCAAGCAGGTCGAAGTCGAGATCATCAACCGGGCCTGGGCCGAGGGGTGGGTGCCGCCGCGCCGGCCAGCACCGGCCGCCCAGGCCGCGGGGAAGAAGGTCGCGGTGATCGGCTCCGGGCCGGCTGGGCTCGCCGCAGCTCAGCAGCTGACCAGGGCTGGGCACGCGGTCACGGTGTTCGAGCGAGCCGACGCGCCCGGCGGGCTGCTGCGATACGGGATACCCGAGTTCAAGATGGAGAAGCGCCATCTCGACCGGCGGCTGATCCAGATGCTGGCCGAGGGCACCGAGTTCCGGTGTGGCGTCGAGGCCGGCGTCGACCTGACGGCGGCGCAGTTGCAGGCCGAGTACGCGGCCATCGTGCTGACCTGCGGTGCAACTGTGCCGCGCGGGCTGCCGGTGCAGGGAGCTGACCTGGACGGCGTCCACCAGGCCATGGACTACCTGCCGCTCGCCAACCGGGTGGTGGCCGCGGCCGCGGCGCAGGAGGTTTCCGAGCCGGCCATTTCCGCCCGAGGGCGGCACGTCGTCATCATCGGCGGTGGCGACACCGGGGCGGATTGCCTCGGCACTGCCATCAGGCAGGGCGCAGCATCGGTGACGCAGCTGGAGATCCTGCCGAGGCCGCCGGACCATCGGCCGGCCGGGCAGCCGTGGCCCACTTACCCGGCGATCTTCCGCGTGTCCAGCGCCCACGAGGAGGGCGGCGAGCGCGTCTACGCCGTGTCGACCCAGCGCTTCGTGTCTGATGAGGCCGGCCGGGTCTGCGGCCTGGCACTCGTCGAAGTGGAACCGGGAGCCAGCGGGTTCCAGCCGGTGCCGGGCACGGAGCGGGAGCTCGCCTGTGACCTGGTCCTGCTCGCGATGGGTTTCACCGGCCCGGAGCGCGGGCCGCTGCTCACCGACCTGGGCGTGGAGTTCGACGGCCGGGGCAACGTGGCGCGCGACGGCGCCTTCGCGACCTCCGTGCCAGGCGTGTACGTGGCAGGCGACGCGGGCCGCGGTCAGTCGCTCATCGTGTGGGCGATCGCCGAGGGCCGGTCCGCCGCCGCCGCTGTCGACGAGTACCTGTGCGGCGAGACGTCGCTCCCGGCGGCCGTCAGCCCGACCACCGCGCCCCTTCGTTAGGTCAGCACTGCGTGAGGCAACACAGCGCTGGCAGCCGGAATTAGCCCGGCTGGCGTGGTCCAGCACAGCGGCCTGGCGGGTAACGTCCAATCATGGCGGTGGCGTACCTGCCCAGCCCGGCCACCGAGGTCTGGCACCTGGCGATTATCCCCGTGCGCGCGTATGCGCTGTGCGTGCTCGCCGCCGTCGTCGCAGGCCTGTGGCTGACCGACCGGCGGTACCGGCGGGCCGGCGGGCGGCCCGGCGTCATCCTGGACCTCGCCACCGTGGCCGTGCCCATCGGGCTGGTGGGCGCACGTGCCTACAGCGTGCTGACCGACACAGGCCGGTATTTCGGTCCTGGCCGGGACTGGACGGACATGCTCCGCGTCTGGGACGGCGGGATGGGAGTGGCCGCTGGCGTCGCAGTCGGCGCAGTAGCCGCCTGGGCATACTGCCGCCGGACCGGGGTCGAGGCGGGCCCGATCGCGCTGGCCGCGGCGCCCGCGCTGGCCGTTGCCCAGGCGATCTCAGTCTGGGGCAACTGGTTTACTCAGGAGCTCTATGGCGCGCCGTCCGGGCTGCCGTGGGCTGTCGCCGTCGCGCCTCAGCACCGGGCGGCGGGGCTCCAGTCGGCCGCGACGTTCCAGCCGCTGTTCCTGTACGAGTCGCTCCTTGACCTGGTAGTCGCGGCCTGCATCGTGGCCGCCATCCGGCGGTATGCGCTGTCGGGCGGCCAGGCCTTCGCGCTCTACGCGGCGTTGTGGACGGCGGTAGCCGCGGTCATGCAGGCCCTGCGGGTGGACTACTCGCCCCGGATGCTCGGGATGCGGACCAACATGGTGGCCATGCTGGTCGTGCTCGCGGCTGCCTGCGCCTATCTGGCCCTGGTGCACCGGCGTAGCCGCCAGCGGCCGGGTCAGCAGGCAGCCGAGACGTCACCGCAGGTCCAGCACTGACACCCCGCTGACCGGTTGGTGCGGCAACCCAGCCAACGGCGGGGTAACCATGTGCCGCGGAGGCTATCTGCCTGGCGCCTAGGCGAATACGGTGCATAAGGCCAGCCGTGTTGCGCGAGAGGAGCCGGGGTCGGCGTGCTCGGATCGTTTACCCTGCGCCGCATGCGTTCGGCCTGGCTGCTGGTCGGCTGCGTCGCCGCAACGATCCTGGTGACCTCCGCCCTGGTATCAGCTCTGGTCAGCTTCTACGCCACCGCGCTTCCGGCCGCCGTGACCAGCGAGCTCGCGAAGGCGGGCGGCATGTCCGTGGCGCTCAGCGGTGATGCGGGCACCGGGGCCGGCGGGCCGACGGCCGGGCTGGCAGGCAGAATGTCGGACGCATTCGGTGATGTCCCGTTCCGGACGTACGAGGCCACCTGGTCGGACGCCCTCGCGCTGCCCAGGTCGCACACAACTGGCCAGGTACCTGACGTTCAGGCGGCCGCCGTCGGGGCCATCTCGGCCAACGCCGAGCTTGTCAGCGGCGCGTGGCCAGGCGACCCGCGGCCAGGCGAGGCAATCCCGGCGGCGCTGCCCGCGACCGCCGCCAGGGACCTCGGACTCGGCCTGGGGTCCGTGCTGGGCCTGCGCGACCTCAGCACCGGCAGTCAGGTTCGCCTGCGGGTCACCGGCCTGTACCAGCCGCGGGAGGCGACCGCGCCGTACTGGCAGATCGACATCATCGGAGCGTCGGGCGTCTCGGTCGCCGGCGGCTTCATCACCTACGGACCGGCTGTCGTCACCCCGGCGGCCTTCGGCGCTCCGGCGGCCGGGCTGATCACCGCGAGCCAGGTGTCTCTCGTGGCGCTGCCGCGCGTGGCGAGCATCCGGCCGGGCCAGCTCACCGCGCTGGCTCGCAGCATCAGCAGCGCGGCGGCGGCGATCGACAGTACGGGAGGGCAGACCGCCAGTACCGTCATGCCGCAGGTGCTCACGGACGCCTCTGCCGGGCTCGCGACCGCACGGTCCATGATTCTCATCGGCGGGCTGGAGCTGCTGCTGCTGGCCGGCGCGGCACTCGCGCTCGCGAGCCGCCTGCTCGCGAGGTACCGCGAGGAAGAGACAGCCGTGCTGGCGGCTCGCGGCGCGGCGCGTGGCCAGCTGATCAGGCTGAGCCTGACCGAGGCCGTGCTCGGGACCGCGGTCAGCGCCGCCATCGGCGTCATCGCCGGAGGCTACCTCTCAGCCGTTCTGCAGGCTCACCTGACCGGGCTTGCGCCGCCGGCGCTGGTGCACGGCGCGATCGTCTGGGCTGCGGCCGCTGTGCTGACCGCGCTCGCACTGGGCTTCGTCATGTGGCCGACCCTGCGACCGCCACGGCCCGCTGACGTCCGCATCCGGCGCGGGCGAGCGGCGCCCGTGGCCGTTGCGGTTGCCGCCGGCGCCGACGTGGCGCTCATCGTGCTCGCCGTGCTGGCGATCCGTGAGCTGCGCAGCTACTCGGTAGCCGCGCAGATCGCCAGCGGGGCCGGCATCGACCCGGTCATCGCCGTAGCCCCGGCCCTGGCGCTGGCCGGGCTTGCGATCGTGCCGCTGCGGCTGCTGCCCGTCGCGGCTCGTGGTCTGGAGCGGCTCACCGCACGCGGCAGCCGGTTCGGGTCTGCGATGGCCAACTGGGAGATCAGCCGGCGGCCGCTGCGGCAGAGCGGGCCGGCCCTGCTGGTTATCCTCGCCGTCGGAGCCAGCACGCTGGCCCTGACCCAGTACCAGAGCTGGCGGCAGTCGCTGCGTGATCAGGCGGCGTTTGCCACCGGCGCGGACGTCAGCGTGCAGCCGCCGCAATTCACCTCACCGGCCGCGACGAGCAGGATCGGGAGCCTGCCGGGAGTGACCGCGGCGATGCCCGTCAGCGCTGTTCCGCTCGAATCATCGGGGCAGCTGCTGGTCATCGACGCGTCGCTCGCGGCGCGCACCGTGACCCTGCGCCCCGACTTGTCGAGCCGCCCGAGCCAGCAGCTGTTCGGCGCCATCACAACACGCTCCCGTGGCGGCCTGCTCCTGCCCGGCAAACCGGCCAGGCTGGCGATCACCGCCAGCATGAGCGCCGGACTGGGTCCGGTCTCGGCCAGGGTGACGGTGCAGGACGCCCAGGGCGTGACCTATTCGGTCCCGACCACCACGATGCCAGCGGACGACGCGCCGCACGTGCTCGTCGCGCGGCTCGGCCGGGACTCCAGCTATCCGCTGCGGCTGGTGGGTCTGGCGGTCGACTACACGATGCCGCGCTACCCGCTGTCCGGAGCGGGCAGGGGCGCCGGAGAGTCAGACGCAGTGCTGCGACTCGACGGGATATCGGTCAGCCCAGATGCCGGGGGGCGGTTCGCTGCGCCGGCCGCACCCGGCCGGGCGGTCGCGACGTGGCCTGCACAGACCGCCGACCCCGGGCTGGAGTTCGAGCTCGCAGGGCTCGGCGGCGCGGCGGACGGCGCTGTCAAGCCGGCTATCCGACTCGAGGCCGCGGCGGGCCCGGCGGAGCAGATCTCGTTCGAGCCGGGCCACGGGCCGTTGCTGGGGAACCCGGCTGCTGGTCCAAGCGCCACGCCCGAGCCCGGCCAGGCCGAAATTGACGTCGACGTTCCGGCCGCCCGCCACGCTGTCCCGGTGATCGCGACCACCGGGTATGCAGCGAAAGACGGCCTGCGCAACGGATCCGTGTTTGGCGTCACCATCGCCGGTCAGCAGGTCTCCTGCCAGCTCGTGGCCACCGTGTCGGCCTTCCCGGCTGGCGCCGTGCTGGTGGCGGATCAGGCCGCGGTGCAGGACGCACTGGCCACGCTGGGCGCCGGCGGCACGCTGCCGGTGACCGGCTGGTGGCTCGCCACGGCGAACGGCGCTGCGCCACCCGGTCTTCCGAAAGGGTGGGCGATGAGCGACGCGGCCGCGCTGGCAGGCAGGCTCGCGCGGGACCCGCTGACGGCGGCACCGGTGCACGCGACCGCGGCGATCGCCGTCGCCGTGGCTCTCCTGGCCGCTTTCGGGTTCTGCGTGAGCGTGGCCGCCAGCGCCAGGGAAAAGCGATCCCAGCGGGCGCTGCTGAGTGCTCTTGGCGTGCCGGGGGCGACGCAGGCCGGGCTCTTCTGCCTGGAGGAAGCGCTCATCAGCATCCCCGCTGCGGCCGTCGGGCTCGCCATTGGCAGCGGTCTTGCCCACCTGATCGTCCCGGCGCTCACACTGACAGCCACGGGTGCAGTGCCGGTGCCGTCCGTCCTGGTGGTCCTGCCGCTGGGCTGGGTGCTCGGGGTGGCCGCGAGCCTGGCCGCGGTGCCCGTCCTCGCAGCCGCCCTGACCACGGTGCGCCAGCCCGACCCGGCTGCCGAGCTCCGCGCGGCGGAGGCACTGGCATGATGCGGCGGGTCGGCCTCCCGTTGGCCGCGCGCTGGCGAGCCCTGACCGGCTCGGCATCAGCCGCCGCGGCCGCGCTCGGATTGCTTGCGTGCCTGTGCACGCTGCTCGCGGTCGTCGGCCCCCGCGCTGGTGCCCAGCTGCGCACCAGCGCCTTCCGGCAGTTCATCGCGACCTCCCCGGCCGCGGCGAAGGCTGTGGTGGCCACCGTTTCTGACAACACGCTCGGTATCGAGCAGCAGCAGGGACTCACCTCCACCGAGATCGAGCTGGCCAGAACAGAGCTCAGGAAGAACCTGGACGCACTGCCGCTCGCACCGGCGGCAGCCGACTGGAGTAGCCTCACGACGCCGCTGCTCGTCGTGACCGACCCCGCCCCGTCAGCCACGGCCGTCCTGCCGCCCAGGCTCGAGCTCAGCTACCGCGACACACTGGCCAGCAGCGCTCGAGTCGTCGCCGGGCATCTGCCCGGCGGGAACCCGGGCAGCGGAGCCTCGGTAGTCCTGCAGATCGCCGTCACGGAGGCCACCGCCAGCCGGTACGGCTTGGCGGTGGGCTCGCAGGTACCGGTGCCGGGCACGAGCATGGTGCTGCTGGTGACCGGGGTCGTCGAGCCGCGTGATCCCGCCGCGCAGTTCTGGGCTGCCGATGCGACCATGGCGACGCCGGCCCTCGCGAACGCCACGACACAGCGGCCCTACTGGATTGGCGGCGCCTTCATCGGGGCAGCAGGGGTCAGCGCGATGCAGTCCCAGCTCAATACCGGGGACGTGCAGGTGACGTTCACCTTTCCGCTGGCACTTGGCGAGCTCAATTGGGTTCAGGCGCTGCAGCTGCCCCCGACGCTGACCGGAACGATGGCGACTGCCAATCACATTCGCGGTGGCGGGAGGATTCCGGTCGCGATCTCGCTCAGTTCCGGCGCCGGGCAGCTCATCGCCGAGTTCGGCGCGGAGGACGGGGCCGTGGCGAGCGTCCTCGACCTGCTCGCCGTCAGCCTCGCCGTGCTGGCTGCGGTCGTCGTGCTGCTCGCGGGCTGGCTGCTGACCGAGCAGCGACGGCCTGAGTTCGCGCTGCTGCGGGCCCGCGGTGCTTCGCGGCGGCAACTGGCGCTCGGCATCCTGGGCGGGAGCGCAGTGACGGTAGTGCCCGGCGCCGCGGCCGGAGCGGTGCTCGCGGTGGCCATCACACCGACCGCTCCGGAGGTGCTGAGCTGGTACCTCGCAGGGCTCGAGGTGCTCGCGGCGCTCGGCGGACCGGCGCTGATCACGGTGAGAATCCACCGGGGATATGTCGGAGCCCCCCGGCCGGACCGGCCACTCGGCCGGGTCCCGGCGCTGCGCCGCCTGGTCGTCGAGGCCGCCCTGGTACTTGCCTCCGCGGGGGGATTGCTCGTGCTGCGCGGCCACGGCACCAGTTCGAGCGGGGACGTCTACCCGGCCGCCGCGCCGGTGCTGCTCGCGATCTGCGTGGCCGTCGTCGTGCTGCGGGTTTACCCGCTCGCTGTACGCGCGCTGCTGCGGCTGACGGGCCAGCGCGCGAGCGCGGCGGCTTTTCTCGGGCTGGCTAGGGCAGCTCGCGTGTCAGCGAGCGCCGCCCTGCCCGCATTCGCTCTCGTTCTGGCGCTGACCCTGGCGTCCTTCGCGGGTATGGTGCGCGGTGCGGTGCTGACCGGCCAGATCAATGCGTCCTGGCAGCAGGTCGGAGCGGACGCCGTGATCAGGACGCCCGACATTGTCACCGAGGCGCTGCAGCGGGCCGTCGCGAAGGTACCGGGCGTCCTGCACGTCGCCGCGGCCGGCATCGCGTCGGCCGGCAACTCAGGGGGCCAGGACTTCCCCGTGCTCACGGTCGACCCGGATCAGTACCGGGCACTGCTCGCGGGCACCCCGCTGCCGCAGCCGCCGGCCGCATTCGCGGCTAAGGCGCGAGCGGGAGCTGTTCCGGCGCTGGCGCCACCGGGCCTGCGGGCTGACGTCACCAGCGGGCCTGTCGCTCTGCTCGGCACCTACCACGAGTTCCAGGTGCGGGTGATCGGCAGCGCCGCCAGC
>Ga0123355_10005733_pt1 | contig 18253 bp, 5 predicted proteins | sample TergutEmb28metaG_3_FD_89872 | JGI IMG/M metagenome (GOLD analysis project Ga0123355, IMG submission 89872) | Embiratermes neotenicus P1 segment gut microbial communities from Petit-Saut dam, French Guiana - Emb289 P1 | ecosystem: Host-associated > Arthropoda: Insects > Digestive system > Gut ... | reverse complement strand
CCCACCGAAATGCCCTCAATACTACAAAGCCAACTACGTAAAACAGATTATCATACCTTAGACTTGCAAAAATCAGGGTTTAACAGGCAGGCAGAAGGAACACCTGTGTCTGTAAAGGAATTTTATACTCAACATCTTTTGGATGAAATCAACAGAAATTCTATTGTCATCGTTGGTGAGGGTGGTGCGGGAAAATCAACATTGATAGCGCACTTTTTTGAGGAAAATTACAAGAAGGCAATACTTTTTTACGTTCCAATCAATGAATTGGATTATGGTTTCGACGAAGAACGAAAAGAATCCATATCATCTTACCTGTACAAAAATTACTTCAAAAATAGCCCTTGCGAAAAAAACGAGTATGTTTATGATTTTATTTCGACGTTGGACAACCCAGTATTTGTGCTTGAAGGCTATAATGAGCTGGAGCAGTATCACACAGAATCAAGCGGTGAATTGGGCGAATATAATCGGGTTATGCAGTTAGACAATGACATCATGAAACTCCGTGATGTCTGTCAAAATCGTGTAATAGTCACTTCCCGATACGATATTATCAACATTGGCAATAAATTTGTGCTTTTTGAGTTGCAAAGGGTAAGCCCAGAAGTTGTTAGGAGTTTTTTAGACGAGCGAAAATCTTTACTTACTGGCAATGGGTACACACAGGAAAATATGAAAGATGAATTAGTTGATAATTTAAGAACACCATTGTTGCTTAATGCGTTTGACGGAATGCTCCGTAGTAGCGACTTGATTTTGCAAGGCGTTAGTTTGGGAATGTTTGAACACCCAACCAAAAAAGGGCAAATCTTCTACAATTATCTTTGCTGCGAAATGTTCAAAAACCGTGACAACCATAAATTTGATGCCCAGCAGTATGCTATCCGAGGGATGATTTTGTTAAAGTATATCGTTCCTCATATAGCGAGATATATGTTAAACAATAATGCAACATATATCCTTCAACGTGACTTAGATGGGATATTAGCGGATTTTTTAGCAGAGTTCAACGCGAAATATGTACACAGTCAAGTGTTTGATGATATCAATTACATTTCAAGAAAGCTAAAAGGTGCGGATTTAGCCAAAATTGTTGCATTGGATATAGGGGAAGATGGAAACACAATGACTCATGTGTTGCTGGAGAACTACCACATTTTATATGGGGTCACGAAGGGCAGAATGAATCTCCAACAAGGTTTTGCTTTCCAACACCAGACTTTGGGGGAAGTATTGGCGATAATGGATATGTTTAATGAAATGGCTATGCAAAATATAGAAATTGAATTTAATCATTGCGAATCCGTTTTGGCAAAAACGCTGTCCATTGAGGCTAAGGAATTTATTGCTGATTTGTGTGCTGTGTCTGCTGATGTTTGTGAAAGGGGTTAATCCTGTGCAATATAAAGAAATTCTCCATAATCATGCAAAGAAATTTTCGCTTTCATATAACAACCCAAATCCAGAAGTGGTGGAAGCAGGGCAGAACTTCGCTTTGAATTATTTGGACATTTTATATCGTTCTAAACGCAAGGCGGGTCAGCTCCACAGCGTACTATCGAATGAACATTTCAACGGGCTTGATATGCGGAAGTGTTCAGGTAAAGGATATTATGTTGCAAATACGACTTTTGAATCGTGTTATATCAATAGGGATTTTTTCCAAAAATCCGCTGTATCCTATGGCGAGGTGTATAATCTCAAATTTATTGAGCATGGGGGCGATAAAGATAAATTTATTGCCCTTTTGACAGAGTACGGCGAGTTTGTGATATATGAGTTCAAAACAGGCAGGATAAGGTTTAAGTCTAACTACTTCCAAGAGCATGTGGTTCAAATGTACGGCACGGTCAAAGGTGCTATAGGTGCGACAAGCTATAAAAATGAAATCCTTGTTGTTTTGTTTTTCAGTATGGCAGCAAAACCGATTGTCAATAGGTTTTGTAAGGACACTTTCAACTACTTGGGGACGCTGGACTTAAATACAGACACCATCTCTGATGATATGTGGGCTGATATGTTTCCTGATGGGGAATGGCTTAAAATGTTTCCCCAATATCCTTTCGTTGAAAAACACTACTATAGCGGAAATCGCCTGTACGCCAAAGAGAAAGATGGCAGTTTGCCCGAAGGCGAAGTTGAGTACGCCATTTGGCGCGATGCACGAGGACTCAATAATAACGGGCAGGTCAAGTTTGAATCCCAGACTATGAAAACACTTGGGGCAAAAGAAACCTTATCAAATATATATCAAAACAGCAAGCTATTAGATGAACAAATACTTTGGAGTGAAATGTTTTCGTTCTATTCCGATATTTATGGCTATCCTGTGGATGAATACAAGCTCTTTGTGGGCTTCGGGAATCTTAGTCTGGCGATGGAACTTGAAATTGATAAAGATGTTCAAATCCGCAAGCTGAGAGAGGTCATATTTACACCAGATAAAAAGCGAATGATTGCATACAATCAGGTTTCATCTCCTTGGATTTTTGTATGGGAATTGCCTACTGGAAAACTCACAAAACTTACTGTTTGCGAACATAGGGTTGCGGCTGCTGTATGCACCTCTGATTCAAAGTATGTAGTTGTTAGCGGTAGTTTCCGTGATAATGAGCTGAAAGTATTTGATTTGCGTTATGGTAAAAGCGCAACTTCTATAGAAAACAACGCCAAAATCAGTTCTGGTTGTCTGTTGTCTGATACTACTTATGTAACGGGTTTGGACAATGGTTTCATAAAAGTGTGGGATATATCTGCTACGCCAAAAAGTGCTACGGCTGTTTTCTATACACATGGCGATGCAGTTAATGGAATAGTCAAAATGGATGATAAGAGTTTTGCGAGCTATTCAAGGGATTGCTCTCTGCGAGTTTGGAAGTATTCAGAACAAGACAAAAAGTTTGTATGCTTGCCTAAATTAATTGGTCATTCCAGTCCTGTCTTATTTTCGGCTGTATGCTCCGAAGGGCTTATTTCGGTATGCTATAAGGAAATTATTGTTTGGGATTTGACTAAAAACTGCCACAAAAAGATAATTCCTTTAACTGATTTGCCCAAGTATAGGGGTGAAGGTCTGGGATTAAGTGCAGACGGAACGAAGTTTGCTTACATGGTTATGGAATACAGTGATACTCGCAGGTCAACGCCAGATTTATGTACACTAATCATTTACAACATAAAGGAAAATACGCACAGGGAGATTGCTTTGAACGCACCTTGTCAGCATGTTGCGTTTTCATCTTGTGGCAACCGCATAGCTGTTGATGGCGTTTTTGAGTTTATCGTGTTTGATATAAATGATGAATTGCCGATACCAAAAGAGGTAGCGCGAAGAAATATAGACTTTATGGGACATAATCCAGATTTGCATTCAGTCAGTTATATGTCTTACAGTCCTCAAGGCAAAGCCTTGATAATTGTCACACTTGAAGGGCTTACGTTCTTCTATGGTGATGAAGAATATAACCCTATTCCCCTTGCTACCCAGCGTTTTCATCAAGGCATAGGTGAACCCATGTCTCCGTGGTCGGCTATCGACACTTTAGTAAGTGATGTCGTTGTCGTTGCGAACAATGATGACTTCATTTACATGGCTGACCTAAAGAAATCCCAATATTTTTACTTGGAGAATATAAACACTGATGTAGGGTGTCGGCTAAAAAACCTCCATACGGATGATATATCGGATAACTTTTTGAGTGTTTTGCAAGGTAATGGTTTTGTTCTTGAAACGCCTAAAAAGGTTGAAAATTCACGAAAAAGTTTTTTGCAAAAACTGGGGTTTGCAAAATAATCAACATTATTTCAATGAGTCAAAGGACTCTGTTTAGATAATTTCAGGTAAAAACGTAGCTCAGTTTAGATAAAGTTCTGTGTTTGTTTGGTCAAGCACTCCACCGATAACGCATTCGTTTCTTAATATTTCGTAATATCAAAAGTGCAATAAGGAAAATAAGGCTCATCCAGCAAATACAGAAGTTTCGGTTTTAGAATTACCCTCAGCCAGCCATATGAATTTGGCAAAGCACACCCGTTAAAAATGGATATACTTTTTTTATAAAACACTTCAAATCCACACTCCACAAAACATTGGGCTATACCCGTTTTCTAAAACCGAAATTTCTGCAACAAATATAAAACAAGAACTAAAGGTAGCAATGCCCCACCTGTGGGTTGCATTTAACCATCAAGACCAATAACACCTGCATCTTCTTTACCAAAAATGTTTATTTAAATTCTTTAGCGATATATGAGCCAGCCACACCTGAGCTTATACTTACGAAAGCATAAGTAGAACAAGATATAAGGTTAGTAGATACAGTTTTTGCTATTATTGATTTATTGTCAGCAATGCTAGTAGCTCCAAATAATTCGTCTTTGTATAGCTCAAAAAAACCTTCAATGTTTTTGTCCTTATCACTTTTTAGAACACCACCTGCAATACCATCAATAGTCCCAGCTAAAACACCATATACTATACCTTTTACAGCTTTAACAAGCATGTCGGATAGCGATATGCATTTACCCTCAATGGCACTAGCCAAGCATTTGTTGGCAGGCTTAATAAATGCTCCTGTTGTTGCCTTTGAACCCACTTTGGTTGCAATTTTTACAAGTGCGTAAATTAATTTGCTCTCAATTTTTTTACTAACAAATTTCAATGGAAGCGAAGCCAAAGAACTAACTGCCCCAAATGCAAACCCACTCACCGCACCAGTAGCTCCTCCAGTAAGTGCCGCCATCCCAAAACGGTTGCCAAAACCTGACGCTGAGCGTTTATCGGATGGGGTTGTTCCCAAGTAGGTTGCGCCTTCAATACCAGAAGATGTCAATGCTCCACTAATGGCAGTCATGCCAGCATTAATTCCAATCCCAGCGGCTATTGCTACCGCTTTACCACCTATAGATGTAGCGACTTTACCAGCAAGTAATGGTGCTGTAGCACCTGCTGTCGCTACGGTCAATACTATTCCAAGAGCTATGGCGGCACCTGAAAGGGCAGAGAACCCTGCTACTGCCCATGCGCAAAACAGACCAGAAGGGTCATGCATTGATAAAGGGTTGTTTCCACAAAAATTATATGGTGACGCAAACTGATGCGCTGGGTCAGGCTCTAAATAACGCATTAAAAGCGGGTCATAAAAACGTGACGAAAAATCGTACAGTGCATAATCTTCATAATATGTTTTGCCTTGATACATAAACGGCCATCCTTCTACATCCCCAGAAATAGAAATAACTTGACCAAAAGGATTGTAGTCAAAAGCCATTTTTACTGAACCCTTAGTATCTGTCACCTTCCATACCGTGCCTAGATTATCATATATAGGGTAAAGAATTAATGGGTTTCCGTACTCGCTCTCATGACGTAGCACTGCGTCTAATCCCGCTTCACTCCAAGCACAGTAATTAAACACATTTTTTTCTAAAACCGAATTTTCCATAACTAATATGGGTAATATCCCAGCACCATAGAAGTATACCTTGCTATCTTTATTTTCTTTAATTGTCATAACAACTTTACCCGAAGAACCGCGGATAATTTGTAAGGTATGACTGTCTTTTGATAGCTTGTTGGTCTTACCTAAAATATTACAGCACTGCACCTTAATTCCTCGCCAAGTGCTTGGGAATCCATCTTTTGTATACTCAAATTCATGTGTCAACTGGCTGATAGTTATCGTATCAAGCTGATTTGTCCCTTTTGAAAGGGTAAAATCCATCGCAACATTATTATTGTGCTTACTCTTTAAAGCATTACCATTGGCATCGTATTCTAATGTCGTTTTACTAACTAAATCATCCCTGGAAAAGCTAACAAGCTGATATAAAGCATCATAATCAAATTCTGACTTTGTGTTTGCGTTTTTATCACTTATAGACTCAACCAAGTCATTTATTTTGTATTCATACTCTCTGTGGAAAATAGTATCATCACCAGCACTAACTTTATGCTCTGTTATTTTTCCATTTGAATCATATTCCAGTGTGGTAATTACATCCCCGCGTATTTGTTTTTTCAGCCTGCTTTCAGGTGTCCATTTATATTCAACGACATCTCTTTTTACGTTGGGGGAGTTTATCGAAACAATGTGCCCTAAATCATCGTACTGATATAGGTACGTGACTTCCTTACCATCGTTCTTATGCTTAATGCTTGATAATTCACCCGTTTCATTATAGGTATAAAATACTTTCAAGTCATGTTTTGATTCATGACTTTCTTCCAATCCTAATATTTTTTGGCTGGCGTATATAACTTGCCCTTTTCTGTCGTATGACCAATTCTCAATTACCCGAATAGGCTCCGTCTCCAGTTCAATGTAATTGAAGGTAATAACCTCAACCAATTTGTTCAAATCATATGGTTTTTGCGGATTGTCACCATAGGCAAAACATCTTCCAACCATCACTTCCTTTTCGTTAAGAGGGAAAGTGTAGTCGTTTGCTTTTTCATTTAGGTGATTATACTGCCATTTTTGATAAATAAAACCTTCTTGGATTAACCTGTCCGCTGTGTCAAAACAGTTATACCAAAAGCCTTCCATGGAATCCTGCCTACGAGTAAAACGCAAATTGCCGTTAGCATCATAAATACATTCTGTAGTGCCAATATCATTATCTGTGTATTCAACTATCTCACCCATGCTGTTAATCAGGCTCGTTATAGCGTATTTGCTACCATCAGGTTTAATATGTGTTTTAGGCAAAAGTATATCTACCTCTTGCACTCCAACATTATTCTGATATTTATAACCATAAGTAGCTTTGGTTTGACTGACAAGTTTCTCATTCATATCTTTTATTTCGGTACGAATATGTCTGCCAATATTATCTTGATAGTTTGCATAAGTATTGTTGTCGGCTGTTTTAACTTCTTTTGCAAGAACAGAAAACGGAGTAGTTTTAGAAAAATATCGTGATTTTGTACTACCAGATTTGCTTCTGTCAGCTATTATGGCGCGTTCTTTCCCAGCTTTTCCTGATTCGAGTACATGCTCACCCTCTAAACTTTCATAAATTTCACGGAAGAATGGATAACCTGAATCTTCTTTATAATACTGTGCTATATCGCCGCTTGCTTTACCGTCAATATTTGTGGGGCATAGAAATTTATCAATTTCAATAAATCCTTGCTTCCAAATCATAGGGTTGTCAGCCCCAAAATCCAATGCAGCAGTTCGCGTAGTTAGTACATTGCGCCCAATATTATCATACACATTTTCTTTAATAAGACTCCTATTTTCATCTAAAATGTGAAGTTGTCGTTCATTGTTCACATTATCTTTGTAACAAACTAGCACTCTTGGGTCGAAAGCCGTAACGATGACATGAACCTCTACACTGTTATTTCCAAAGTCAACTACAAACGGCGAAGTAATGTCTGTTTTTTGTGGCTGTGAAAAAACAATCTCGCCATCAGCATAAAACAACACTAAATTATCTTTTAAGATAAGCAACCAATGTTTTGCCAGTGTCCCTTTGCCTGAAACTAAAGGAGTGTTCTTGTTCCAAGACCAACCTTTGGGGTTCCAGATAATATTTTGTTCTTTTCCGAAACATAGAGAAACTTTGCTTGGCTTACTGCTACTGTAAGAAAATTGCAGATAAAGAGCCACTCCATATTTGCCCTGAGTGTCTCCTTTCCAAGTTAGCGTTTTACCTCCGCTACCCGTATGTTTATTGCATAATTTACCATCAATGACATCCCAGAAATTAGTATCATCAGGTTTCCAATGATTTTGCCATTCATTTCCATTTCGGAAGACCGTTGTAAAACTATCACCAGCAGATGATAGTGCAATGCTATGGTTTGGCTGATGATATTTAGCAAGGATTCCCTTGGTTTTATATATATTTAGCTCCAGATGTCCCAGCCTACCTTCGGGTAACACCTCTCCTATTTCTTTTTGAAGTAAGTCATATATTTTTTGAGTTACACTACCGCTTAATTCCATAGTTGAGTCTAGGCTTAGAGTTTGTGTGTTAAAATATGCTGACTCAAATAAAGCCTCGTCTGGCATAAAAAGCACAGAGTCTAAAACAATCGGGCTTTCTCCATTGTTTTTAACCTTGAGGCTGATATTTTCAGTGTTGGATATATTGATTTTTTCAATCTGATATCGCCATTGGTTATTTGAGCTTTTTAGCATCAGCCTTTTTACGACATCGCCGCCTACCTCCACGGAGCAGTTATCGTGTATCGACTTATATCTTACGGCAAAAATATAATGAGTGCGTTTTTGGGGCTTTACAGTAGCGGTTAGTGTCATTCCTTTATTTAGGCTGAGGCTTCGTCTGCCGAAAATAGCATCATTTACATATTGGGCTTTTTGATTTTGTATAGAGAAGCCACTGTTTTTGTCATACTCAAAGAAGGCCGTGAAAGCACATTCCCCTTCATATGCACCAAAAAATTCTGCTATTTTAAGATTGTATTTTGACGAATATAGCGTAAGTGACGGAATCCCCATACCATTGCTGCTTTCTATAATCTGACCTGTTTGCGGATGTCTAGCAGTTACATTTTCTATAACCCGCCATTTGTCAAGAATAGCACCATTGTTACCTTTTTCATGTATGCGGCTTCTTATTATACTATGATCCAGTACCTTAGCATTATTGTTGGCTTTCCATAAGGAATAAATAATACTGATTTCCTCAGTTAAAAAACCGTCAAAGTAATTGCGCTCGGTAATTTGGTCTACAAGCATATTCTGAGCTACGGCATGATTAGATTGCTTGTATAAATACTCAAATTTGGTGATATCGGTCTTTACGCCTCCTGCCGTACTTACTTCAACTGCATGTTGATGCGGAAGTAAAAAGAGAGCTTCGCCATCCTTTGTTTCTATATAGGTTGATAATTCTTTGTTTATGATGCCATGCCGGTTACTGAGCGCAGACTTTTCAAGGACGTATGCGCCGTATAAGTTAGCTTCAGACCATAAAGTCTCATTGTTGTTTGACCACCCTATGGCTATTTCTCGTTTGGTAGAATAATCCCAATTAGTTGTTTCCTCTGATATGACAGTGTTGTTTCGGCAATGGACTGTTTTATATAGGCATCCGTCAAGAAGTTGAGTGTACGGTGTGTTTGACCCATCTGTTTCAAACCCGTTTAGGTATATAAATTGCATCTCGTTGGCAATGCCATCATTTTCACCTAGTAAAAGTGATGTTTGATAATATTTTGCGATTTCCCCATCCTTACTTACAGTGGCACTCTTTTCATCTTGCTTATATCTTGCTTTTATGCTTTTTTGCATACCGTTGTTAATAACTGCGCTGGAGACTGCCCAATCATCTACCGTGCCTGCAACCCCCTCCTTGGCGTAATGATAAAGCGTAAACTCTTTCGCATTAATAAAGTTTGTATAATTTGACGGATATGTTATAAACATATTGCCCCCAAATGGAAATATACCTTTCCGATTTCCTGACCATTCATTTGGGTAGCTTAACCTTTCCCCTTTCAATGCAACAGAGTGCCTTTCGGGTTTTCCATTTTTAATAACAAACACAGATACAGCAAAATCAGCGGCGTTCGATGAAGGGATGCGGACAGAACTTACGATAAACCTTGGGTATTGATTGGAAAAAGTTGATGTATCCACATGCAAAAAACCTGTTGCATTTTTTTCATTGAGCAATTTTTCTAGGCTTGTTATTTCACAGTCTTGCCAACCCTGCCCTGCTCCTTTTTTGTAATACCCTTCCCCAATAGTTACACAATCGAAATTTCCGATATGGGGCGCAAGAGAACCATCTCTGAAATTTTCGGGATATTTTAAGGGTATTTTGTGTGGTTCGCTCCATGCGGTCATTGGGTCGTAGCTGACAATTTGAGCAAAGGGGCAACCGTCATTTGTTACAACAATAAGCCCTAAATCAGGGGCATAATCATATCGGAACTCAGCTATCGTTGAATTTGTAGGAACCAAATTTTTGGGGGGAAGCCATTCTAAACCGTCATACCTAAGCATATTGCCTGAAACACAAATACTGCTGTTATCAGTAAGTATAGGTGTCCAGCTGTTATTGTTTCTATCTGTAAGGTCGAATGTTTCCTTATAAACATTTATTTTCCCCTCTTCATTCCAATGTAGGATATGCAACTTAAAACGATTGTTATTCCCTATAGTTACACGCTGAGATATTGCACCAATATAACCATTTACTGCAACTTGTATGGCATTTGTATTTAGGTTTGATACACCTATGTTGCATGATGATTTTATCCACTCCAGCTTTTTAGTAAGATAAAAGGATTTAACTTCGCCAGTAGAAGGGAAAAACAAAATAAAGCAATCTGATGATGCAGTGACAATGGGTCTATTGTTTTCTATTTGAAACTCGCTAAGCCATTCTTTTTTAAGCCAATGATAAGTGAATAACTCATAGGAATATTTTCGGGACAAATCTTCGGCTTGTGTGACAACAAAAAAATTTGCCCCGCTTGCAATAGAAATCGTGCCTTGATTGAGCGACCATTTTTTGAAGGGCTTGAACCCAGTATCACTTGATACAACATCCCATTGACCAACCAGCAACAAATTCCTTTTGAGCAAATATAGTTTTTTATAGCCACCGCTATTATAGCTTAGGGCTATAAATTCGTCAGCAGCTAACACATTGATATCTGCTGTATTTATACCTGCCGTTTCCTTTACAAAGACCGCATTGTCTGGATTGGGAGTCCAAACCCTCCAATGACCGTCCCATGAGGCTATTTGCAGACTCATGACTCCTTCCAAACTGTTATTCCAAATAATGACGGCATAGTCTGATCCAAAACAGCAAAAAGGCACTGCATCCCTAATACAGTTTGGAGGGGCAAAAGTTATGTTGCGGTTACATTTTCCAAGAATCCTTTTTTCATACTCGTAAGAAACAGTGCCGCCAGTAGGCCAAGTAATGGATTTAATTGCGCCAGTATTGCCTTGTTCGTCAGCGCAGTAGTAGTCAAATTGATGCCCTTGCTGTGTCCAGTTTTCATTAATGTCTATTTCGTAAGAAACAAGGCAACGCTTCACGGTATCAGGACTTTGTCCTATAAAATTGCATAATTCATATTTGAAATTAAATTTAAATTGTTCTATACCGCTTGAGTCTTTTACCGTAATTTTTTCAAGATATTTTGTTTCGTAACATTCTTGATAACCATTGGGTATCATGTCAGGCTTTAGCTTATGAGGGTCGCTGTATTCCTGCATGTTTATGTTCCACTCCTTTTCTCCATACTCAAAAGTAGCGGTTCTACCATATAAGTCAGTTACACATGTTAGGTAAGATGCTTTTGTATAAGGAAGACCATTGGGGCTCACAAGCTGTTCCACCCCATCTATCAATCCGTCCTCGCTGTTTCTTGGAAACTCGTTATAGGAAAACAAACAGCCTTCGCCGTAGCGACCATACATTTTCCTGAGTCGCCAAGCAACAGCGAACTGTTTTTGACCTGCTGACCTTATGCTGGAACCTGTCCAAAGCCCCCTACTAGATTGCCAACATACCTTCCAAGAGATACTGTTGCCGATGCTTTCATTAAAATTTCGGTTCTTAACTTTTTTTACTCCGCCTCCAAATGATAGCTGGCTACCATCTTCTCTTATAATAGCCCAACGCTGAAAGCGAGGATAATAGTTAATGCGCCAAAATTTATATTTAACTGTTTGATAGCTTTCGCCGCCTGTGTAAACCCAAGTATCTTTTCCTTTTTTCTGGCATAAAAATTCTATTTCCTCTTCATCGTCGGTTAAAATGTAGCTATCGGCACTGATGGTTGTTGTGTTTATTTTTTTTGACAGGACAAAACCATAGTTAAGGAACTCTTGTACCAAAACATCTAGTTTGGGATGGCCTGAAACTGCAAATAAAAATACTGGCTGGCTTTCCTGCACTAAATCCGTTTCAAATCCATCAAGATGTAGTGAATAGGTTTGTGTGTCCGATGCTAAAGAAGCCCCGCTGGTTAGCCTGATTTCAGATATAGGCATAGACCAACCAAAACCCAAAATACTTGTGGGTGCATCTGCATTATTGATATTATGATTTTTGGCGAAGCCACTGTTATATGTTGCAGAAACCTCACAAGCCAAGCTGTCGCTGTCGCGACAACCTGGCATTAAAAACAAGGGTTGGGTATAAACTACATCACCCTGAAACATATTTACATTATCTTGAAGTACCCCAATTTCATTTAAACTTTGTTGAAAAAGTTTTATATCGGGTTTGGATAAATCGCTCATGGTAGCTGTCTCCTTAACTTGTTTTCTCCTTTTTTCCAAATGCTATGATATGTCCACCTACAAGACCATAACTTACATTATGTCCCTTATCTCGCATTATTACGTCAGAATCATACGCTACTAAAATATTATCACTTCCGCTATTTTTGAGTGACCAGAATTTTGCATCTCTTTTCATGCCTATTGCTATTTTTTGCAGGTTGCTTTCATCATTACTATGATGGGTTATAGAAAATTTTTGCATAAGAAATGCACCATTTAGTTCCTCGTAATTATTTATGTCTACTGGTGGTTTATTTTTCTTATCATCATGTTTAAGCTCAATATAAGCAATTTTAACTGCGTCGCGCTCAATAGCACTCGTGTATACGCCTGCATTGATTTTCATTAACCCCGTGTCGGTCGTTTTGTTGCGGTCTTCCTTAAAATAAACCTTTCCATTTAAATTAAATGTACCTGTTGTATTTGCATTCAAGTCGGCATTTATACCCGCTTCAATCTTATTGACCTGAAAATCTTTCCCAGCGGGGTATGCAGCAAAAAAATGACTAAGGGCAGGAAAGATAGTGTGAATATTGGTAATATTTGCGCTGATGTTATTACCCATTGGTTGATTGCTTAGCAATGACAAATTGTCGTCATTAGTGCCTACCAATGCAACAGTGGCAATTACTAGCTTGGATTCATTGGTAAGATTTCTGACATGTTTGTCCCTCATTGATGCGCTTGGTGTCATAGTTACAGTATTACCCATAGGAGAGGGTGAACCGACATTAACACTAAGCTCCCCTAATTGTTGACTGCCACTTGTTTCTAAATTAAAATACATAATCCCTGCGAATACTTGATGTACATGACCACTAAATTCAAATTTCACCGCTGGTATAGGTTTTTCGTTAAGTTTCACAGTTTTTGTTTGAATTTCTAAACCCACAATATATTCCTCCTGTCGCCCAATAATGGGCGTTTCCATTACCAGCCGAGCATGAAAATGGGGCAGGCGCAATTATTTTTTGGTGATGATTTGCCGATTAAGTTTAACCTTGTTTCACTACGATTTCATCTTACCATTTCAAGGTTTTCAGCGTTATAGCAAAGGTCGGCTGGTGTTACAAAAAGAGATGGCAAAGGCATCTGGGAACCAAGTGCTTCTAAAATCTTTTCGAGCAAATCCAAAAATTTACTAGCTTTGGATAAGGTATCCTCTAATTCTGCGTTCGCTAAGTATCCATCTGCATGTGATTCGTTTGTTAATGCCTCATACAGTTTCTGAGCCAATCTTTCTTCGTCAATGTCCTTCTCGTCGTAGTCTTGGATTTGAAAAAGTGGCATTTCCTCTTTCGTTTCAAGCAAGTCAATCAAGCGAATACCGCCATCTTCTCTTGACTCATGCCAGATTACACCATCTTTGATTTTTATACGGTAGCTACTACCCGCATCAAAGTAACATTGATATGCAAACTGCGAACACATCATGGCTTGATTATCTTCACCTGCAATTATTCTGTTAAGCAACTTGTCCAAAGACCAGCAAGCAATGCCCAAAATTGTATTAACTATCGCCTTATATTCAGGGGTGTAGTTGCTCTTACGGTAAATAATCAATCCGCCAAGAATAACCAAAGAGGGATAATTGTAAGGTATATCCTTCGCTAAATAGAGCGTCGCGGCATCTATTACCTTTGTCATATCTGTTTCGGTACTGTGGCGTAGTTGGTAAACAGAGTGTTCGGGACAATCACTGAGTTCTGCTTTTTCGATACCTTTACTTACCAAATGTACATAATGTTTCTCATCATAAACTAATGCCGAATGGCTAACATCGGAATCTGTCAAACGAGAAATTACCTTACCAATAAAGCTGTCAGAGGTCTTAAATACAAGCACATCCCCTGATTTGTATTTATTGTCCATAAGTTGTTTTCCTTTCTATTTTTCAAAAAAACTATCTAACCACTGTCCTCTTTGGTACTTCGGTTTCGTCATCATCCTACAATGTCACTGCAAATATGTCATTAGGGGCGTTATTCATTTAGATGTAGTTGTTATTTGAATAACGCCCTAACGCTGTTAGCACAGTTTTGTAAATGCGAACCTGTTTTTCATCCTCGGAAATGTCCCCATTCTGTAAAATAACCTGTAGATTGATGTTCAAACTACTTTCAATTTTAGTGATGGTACTGTTGACAATTTCTGCTGTCATGACAATCCTTCTAAAATTATTTTGTTGTTGTTGACATTATAACGTAGCTACTTTCCGATAAGCGGAAGTAACTTTGGAATTTTTCAAACTTACTTATTTTTTTCGCGTGGCAATAGTAGAGGCAGTCCAAGGGAATCCAACTCCTCATTTATTCGGACGAGCCATTGAGTGGTGTTTATACCTTTTTCTTCATTCGTAAGCATCCATGTGACAATCACATCATTGGGTAAAGATTCCGAAAGAGCGAATCCAGCTTTGTTTAGAATGGATTGTATTTCGCTCACATCCAGTCCAAGTACCACCAATACAGCTAACAAGGATTCTTTCCTCAAGTTAATGCCATTTTTCATATGGCGCAAATGTCTATCTGATATAAGTGCCATATTGCTTAACTCCATCATTGTGCCATTGAATGTTGATAGTACCTTCTCGAAATGTTCGATAAATCTAAGCCTGTATTGATAGTTTTCGGAATAGGGGAAAACTTCATCAGACATTTCTAAAATAATGTTAGAATTATTATTGGATTTTGCTAAAAAAGGCCAAAGTGAAAGCCCAGCCTTGTTTGCGAGTTGTTCTTGTTCAAAATTACTTAGTTCAAAAAGCGTTCCTGCTTTGAGTATGACATTATACTTACTTTGATAAATGGTTGATGTGTTCATAGGGTTATTCCGCCAGTAAGAAACAGTTTGATTTGTTGTTCCAAGCAGTGCATAAATCTGCCCTATGCTTATTGCTTTACTACTTTTTTTTATATGCTTTTGCATAGCCAGAAAGAGCAACCGCAAAATTCTCAGTTAAAGCTAATCCTCTTTTGTTCAGCCACTTTACCGTTTTAGCATAATCCATGATTGATTCCTCCTGAAATATTACATTTAATCATGATAAAAAATAAGACGGTCATTGTTTATAAACAATGCCGCCAAAAACAAAAACCGTCGCAAATTTTTGTTTTTGCAACGGCTTAATTTCATGAAAGGTGTTACAGGGTTTGGCAAAATCATTAAAACTCTCAAAGAAATGGTGCGTTTAAGCTTCGCCTTTACCATAATCGCTGTCCTCTTTGGACACTTCTGTTTCGTCATCATCCTACAATGCCACTGCAAATAGGCCATTAGGCGTTATTCATTTAGATGCAGTTGTTATTTGAATAACACCCTAACGTATCTTACTCGTTGCGAAAAATTAATTCGCCCAGTATTTCTCTTAATTTACTTCAAAGGCATCCAGTTCCTCTAGGGAAAGTATGCGCTCTGTGTCGGGGTCTGGTTCGTTGTTATCGTTGTCATCGTCGTTAGCGGGGATTTCGGTTTCGTCCTCATCTTCCCGCAATGCCATTACAATGCCAACATGTGTTTCAGTGAGGGGGGTTGTGTTAAAAGGTACGGGGTTTCTGAAAATCTCGATACCACCGACTTCTCCATCCCACATGACCAATGCGCCGAAGAACTCACTTACAAAGCGCAATGGTACCATTGTTCTGCCGTCCATTACTTGGGCCGGTACATCCATGCCGAGTGCCGCCAATTCTGGGGTTATTTGACCGATTGGAAGCATAAGCGTCCTACCGTCCAATGTCAGAATGGCAATCATGGGTGAATAATCCGTTGCAGGTGTCCAGTCCACTTCCGCGCCGAGGGCTTCGCCAACGAAACGAATCGGTACTAGGGTACGCCCGTTTTGGATTATTGGCAGTACGTCCATTACTTGCGTTGGTGCGTTTCCTGCCAAGTCAAAGATTGTGGATGAACCCATTTGCATTGCAAGCCGTATCAGCGTTTCTACATAGGCGATTGTGAATGTGCCTGTTGTTGGGGCTTCAAAGGTGAATAGCCCTGTTTCTGCGTCGTAATTGCCGCCTACGATTGTTGGGTTGCCGTACATGGCGATGATTCTGTAGGTGTTAAGCCCTGTTAGGTCGAAGTCTGCCAAACACACTGTTATGGTGAAAGGTGCGGCGATTGCGCCTGTGGCTTCATCGCCCACGGTGATGTCTACTTCTACCACGAAGAAGATACCTGCCGCTAACGCTGTTTCATTGCCGGGGGTAACTTGCAGTTCCACGGTGATGAGGGTTTCGCCGTGAACATCCATATTGGCAAGTACCGCCAAGTTTTGTGATGATAGGGTCATTTGCCCATTGGGGAATACCAGCGTTAAAACTGCTCCTTCATCTGCAAGGGCTTTCGCTGTGCTTACAGTGAATACTGCTACCGTTGCGTCGGTTACGCCAGAGAGGTCTATGGTGACGGTCGGAATTGTACCGTATTCCTCTGCTGTGGTAAGGGCATCGTCAATGAGTTTCTGTGTTGCTACTTCGTTCAGCAAGATTGTTACTGTGCCTGTTTCCACGTCAACGGTTACAGGGATGTTTACTACATCCGCGCCGCCATATCCAGGGATGGTTGCGGGTGTTGTAGGGGCTACGTTTTGCTGTGGCGTTGGGGAAGGTGTGGAGGCTGGTGTAGGTGACGGCGTAGGCGTTGGTTGCCCTTGGTTATTTCCACCTTGGTTGTTATTGTTGCCGCTTTGGTTGTTGTTTCCACCTTGGTCATCTTGATTTTGCGACCAACGGGCAAAGATAGTGGCATTAGCTGTAAACACGGTATTTGTAGTTACTTGTGTTCCACCTGTTTGCGCTGTAAACCAACCAACAAAACTCCAGTTTCCGCTTCTGCTTGGTGTAGGCAGGGTTGCGAGTCTGCCGTTTGCATCTGTTATTCCGTATGTCGGATTTACCGAGCCGCTATTGGGGTTGAATGTGATGGTAAAGTTTTGTACTTGTGCGGCGGTTACGGTTACTTGAACGGTGTCCGTAAAGTTTCCGTCAACGGTTGTTACTGTAATAGTGGCAGTTCCGGGGGCTACGGCTGTTACAAGCCCTGCTGCGTTTACGGTTGCTATGGCTGTATTGCCGGAAGCCCATGTTACGCTTGGGTTTGTTGCATTTGCGGGGGCAATTGTGGCTGTTAGTGCCTGTGTTTGCCCTGCTTGCAAGGTGAAATTATTCTGCGTTATTGAAACGCCTGTTACTGCAATCGGTGCGGTTATGGTTTCAAATGTTGCATTTACAGTAGTTGCACCCGCTGTTTTTACGAAAGTTACAGAAATCGAACCTGTGGTATTGCCTGTAAATGTCGTTACACCTGTTGCCGTTATGCCGTTGTTCACAAGCCGTTGTCCGCTTGGCGGGGTAATTGTTACGGTGATTGTATCGCCTACCGCCGCTGTTGCTGGGCTTACGCTTACATAAGAAGCAACTGCTGGGGCTACTGTTATGGCATAGGTTGTTACTTGTGTGTCGGTTACGGTTACTTGCACGGTGTCCGTAAAGTTGCCGTCAACGGTTGTTACTGTAATCGTAACAGTTCCGGGGGCTACGGCTGTTACAAGCCCTGTAGCGTTTACGGTTGCCACGGCTGTATTGCTGGAAGTCCATGTTACGCTTTGGTTTGTTGCATTTGCGGGGGCAACCGTGGCTGTTAGTGCCTGTGTTTGCCCTGTTTGCAAGGTGAAATCGTTCTGCGTTATTGAAACGCCTGTTACCGGAACAATGCGTTCAATGTTTACAGTGTATTCCCTTGTTGTGCCGTCCTCGGCGGTTATGGTGAGGGTTACGGTGTTGTTGCCGGGGTTTAGTGTTACGGTATAAACACCTGGGTCGGGGGAGGAAACGCCACTGCCTGTAATCGTCCATGTTGCGTTTGCGTGTTCCGTCACTACGTCAATTGTTTGCCCTGCAACTCCTGTAACCACTGTGGCGGTTACATTTTGCCCTGCAATAGTTCCTGTAATATTT